>ERZ802822.135-NODE-135-length-55327-cov-8.866896_pt1 | contig 55327 bp, 54 predicted proteins | sample MGYA00345649_ERZ802822 | MGnify/ENA primary metagenome ERZ802822 (study PRJEB30503, sample SAMEA104212359) | marine metagenome | biome: Westerlies Biome; feature: [SRF] surface water layer (ENVO:00010504) within the epipelagic zone...; material: water... | reverse complement strand
AGATGTTTCGGTGCCGTCAGCAGCGTGGTCAGGGACAGGCTGCCGGAGATGGCACAAATCGCACCTGCGGCAATCATCGCGACCAGTAAAAGCATCACAACCGCGCCCGCGGGGTTGCCGATTATTTTACCCAGCGCGGCGTTCAGAGCTGCCATCACAGGAATGCCAAGGCCCGCGGCTAACATGATAACGGCATAGGTTGAATACGACATCTTCAAAGCCTCTTTTGATTTGAGACAAAAGCACCTTTGATGCCTTCAGCGTCCCGGCTCGGAGCCAATTTTAAAAGGTTGGTGTCACACGTCCAGTTCCTGAACAAAGCGTGCATTTTCCTGAATGTACTGAAACCGCAGCTCTGGCTTTTTACCCATCAGACGCTCGACCAGGTCGCCGGTTTCACCGGGTTCATCCTCATCAATGCTGACCCGTATCAGTTTGCGGCTGCTCGGATCCATTGTGGTCTCTTTCAGATCCTTGGCGTCCATTTCACCAAGACCTTTAAAGCGGCTGACGTCGATTTTCCCCTTGCCACCAAGACCTTTTTCCAGCCATTCGTCCCGCTCGATCTCATCGACGCAATAGACGCGCTTGGCGCCTTGAGTCAGCCGAAACAGCGGTGGACAGGCCAGATACAGGTGACCGGCGTCGATCATCGGACGCATCTGGGTGAAAAAGAACGTCATCAAAAGCGCCGCGATATGGGCACCGTCCACATCGGCGTCGGTCATGATAATGATCTTGTCATAACGCAGATCATCGAGATTGAACCGCGTGCCAAGATTGACCCCCATCGCCTGTGACAGATCGCTGATTTCCTGATTGGTGCCAATTTTAGCACTGGCCGCACCCAAGACGTTGAGGATTTTGCCGCGTAGGGGCAACAGCGCTTGTACTTTTCGGTTGCGCGCCATTTTGGCCGAGCCACCAGCGCTGTCTCCTTCGACAAGAAACAACTCTGTGCCCTCGCGGGCAGTGGCCGAGCAATCGACCAGTTTTCCAGGCAAGCGCAGACGTTTGGTGGCCGTTTTGCGCTGGGTTTCCTTCTCTTGACGTCGGCGCAGGCGTTCTTCAGCGCGCAGCACGAGAAAATCCAAGATCGCACCGGCAGATTTGGTATCGGCCGCCAGCCAGTTGTCAAAGTGATCTCGGACAGCGTTTTCCACAAGGCGCTGGGCTTCGGTGGTGGCCAGACGGTCTTTGGTCTGGCCGACAAACTCCGGCTCGCTGATAAAGCAACTTACCAGCGCACAGCCGCCGGTGATCAGATCGTCGCGGGTGATTTGTGCAGCTTTTTTATTGTTTGAAAGCTCTCCATACGCGCGCATGCCCTTGAGAATTGCGGTCCAAAAGCCAGCTTCATGAGTGCCACCTTCGGGCGTGGGGACCGTGTTGCAATAGGACTGGATAAACCCGTCCCGCGCCGGGGTCCAGTTTATTGCCCATTCCACCTTGCCTGGGACGCTGAATTTTTCCTGAAAATCAATACTGCCGGCGAAGGGCTTTTCGGCATACGTGGTGGCACCGGCCAGCGTTTCGCCGAGATAATCAGCCAGCCCGCCGGGAAAGTGGAACACCGCTTCTTGTGGGGTGTCGCCATCCGAAACGGCAGATTTCCAACGAATTTCAACTCCGGAAAACAGATAGGCTTTGGAGCGGACCATTTTCAGCAAGCGTGCCGGTTTAAACCGGTGCGACCCGAAAATCTGTTCATCGGCATGAAAGGTTACCGAGGTGCCACGCCGGTTTGCGGCCGTGCCAGTTTTGGCCACGGGGCCCAGTGGAATGCCGCGCGAAAAGCGTTGTTCGAACAGTTCTTTGTTGCGCGCCACCTCAACCACCATACTGTCGGAGAGAGCGTTCACGACCGAGGCGCCTACTCCGTGCAGACCGCCCGAGGTCTGATAGGCTTTGCCGGAAAACTTGCCGCCCGAATGCAGCGTGCATAAGATTACTTCCAGCGCTGATTTATCTTTGAACTTGGGATGGGGGTCGACAGGGATGCCACGGCCGTTGTCGCGGATGGTCACTGCGTAATCAGCATGCAACTCAACCTCGATGCGGTTGGCATGACCTGCGACTGCCTCATCCATTGAGTTGTCGAGCACCTCGGCCACGAGATGATGCAACGCGCGCTCGTCGGTGCCACCGATGTACATGCCGGGCCGTTTACGTACTGGCTCCAACCCTTCGAGCACCTCGATTGAGGATGCGTTATAGTCAGACCCTTGGGTGCTGCTGAGAAGATCTTCTGACATGTAAGCTGCTCTGTTTTTATCTTGTTGCTGCGCAATATGACAGGTTGCAGGCGCGGGGGGAAGGCTCAGTTCGGTCAGTGGGGCAGCATTTTGCAAATCAGCCGTCTTCGACTTGCACAAGTATGCGGGACTGGGTGCCTTGAGGGTTGTTCTGAGGCGCTTTTTTGGGCATGGCTGGTTTAGATCTGTATTTTTGTTGATTAGAGTGAGCCGTTTCATTGTCGTTGACCGTGTCCTACCAGCAGCATTTCCGCGCGATTATGCGCCTTGGCTTGCCCTTGATTGGTGGCCATCTGGCACATTTTTCGATCGCGATGACCGATACTGTGATGATGGGCTGGCATTCGGTTGCTGGTTTGGCGGCCCTAGTGTTGGGCAGCACAATGTTTTTTGTCCTATTTATTCTGGGGGCAGGGTTTTCTGCGGCGATTATGCCGCTGGTTGCCAGTGCCGAGGCGCAGGGGGATCAACTGCGCGTTCGGCGGGTCACGCGGATGGGCTTTTGGCTCAGCGCGCTGTACGGGCTTTTGGTGTTGCCGGCTTTTTGGTGGTCATCACCTCTGTTGCAAGCCTTTGGGCAACAGCTTTCGCTGGCTGAAGAGGTGCAGCGCTATTTAAGGATCGCCGGGTTTGCGATTGTCCCGGCGCTTTTGATGATGGTGGTCAAATCCTATTTGGCAGCGCTGGAAAAAACTCAAGTGGTCCTGTGGATCACCGTAGCGGGCGTGGGGCTGAACGCTTTTTTGAACTACGCGCTGATTTTTGGCCATTGGGGGGTACCTGCGATGGGCATTCAAGGGGCTGCTATTGCTTCATTGCTAGTCAATCTTGTAATGTTCCTTGGCGTTGCGTTCTATGCTGCCAAAACCGCACCAGAGCACGCCTTGTTTCATCGGCTCTGGCGGCTGGACTGGGATGTGTTTGGGGCAGTTGCCCGGATGGGTGTGCCTGTCGGTTTGACCAGTTTGGCTGAATCCGGTTTGTTTGCCGCCTCGACGATTATGATGGGATGGCTGGGGACGGTGCCGCTGGCTGCCCATGGTATCGCCATGCAGCTGACGGCCGCCACATTCATGATCCACCTTGGATTGAGTAATGCCGCCACAATCCGCGCAGGCAATGCGCTGGGCCGGCGCGATGAGGTGCATCTGCGTCGGGGTGCATGGGCGGTGACCGGCGTGGCAATGGTGGTGGTCGCAGCGACGATCTATGCGTTTTTGATGCATCCCCACGCTCTGATTGGATTGTTTTTGGATGCAAACGAAGGGGATCGCGCCCTGATCTTACAAGCCGGGGCCACGCTTTTGGCGGTGGCGGCGCTGTTTCAGTTGGTCGATTCCGTGCAGGCGATGGCGCTGGGCCTATTGCGCGGGGTGCATGATGCCGGAGCGCCTATGGTGATTGCGGGGGTGAGCTATTGGATGATTGGTATTCCCGCCGCCTATTACATGGGGTTTGTTCTACAGTGGCAGGGTGTCGGGGTCTGGTTGGGGTTGGTGGTCGGTTTGGCTGTTGCTGCGGGTTTGCTTATGGCGCGGTTCTGGATCTGGTCCTGTAAGATAGAGGCTTGAACTCGCACCGGTTCAGTCCCCCACAAGAGTCCCTGCTTAAAGCCTCTCAAGTCTGCAAGGCGATATCGCTAACTTGAGAAAAAAATTTTTCAATTATGCGCAAAAGCCAGTCTGGCATGTACCTGAACCTGTTATGTTAACGCTGCACAAAACTCTGCAATACGCGCGCAAGCTGCCTTTAATGTATCCTCAGAGGCCGCATAGCTGACCCTGAAACAGGGGGAAAGTCCGAAAGCCGCGCCAAAAACAATGGCGACATTCGCTTCTTCCAACAGTTGCATGGCAAAGGCTTCGTCATTGGCCAAGAGGACGCCTGCCGCAGTTGTCTTGCCGATCAGCCCATCGATCGAGGCATAGACATAAAACGCACCCTCTGGGGTGGGGCAAGTGATCCCATCGATTGCGTTTAATTGGGCAACTACCAGATCGCGGCGCGTTCGAAACAAAATATTGTTGCTGGCGATATAGTCTTGTGGCCCGTTGAGCGCCTCAAGGGCGGCCCATTGGCTTACCGTACAGGGATTTGAAGTGCTTTGACCCTGTATGGTGCGCATCGCGGCAATCAATGCTCGTGGTCCTGCGGCATAGCCAATGCGCCAGCCAGTCATTGCAAAACCCTTCGAGACGCCATTGACGGTGAGGGTACGGTCGATAAGGTCGGGGGCTACCTCGGCTGGAGTGCAGAACTTGAAATTATCATAGACCAGATGCTCATAGATATCATCGCTGAGTATCCAGACATGGGGATGGCGCTGCAGCACTTCCGTCAGGGCGCGCAATTCGTCCCGGTGATAGCCAGCGCCTGTGGGGTTGCTGGGCGAATTAAAAATAAACCATTTCGTGCGTGGAGTGATTGCCGCCTCGAGCGCTTCGGCAGATAGTTTAAAGCCGCGCTCCACCGACGTCTCTAAAATAACGGGCTCGCCGCCGGCCAAATAGACCATATCGGGATAGCTAACCCAATAAGGCGCTGGGATGATCACCTCGTCGCCGGGGTTCAGGGTGGCCATCAGCGCATTGTAGAGTACCTGCTTGCCCCCGGTTCCGACAGAAACCTGCTCGGGTCGATAGCGCAATGCATTGTCCCGCAGAAATTTGTCACAGATTGCTTGCTTGAGTTCGATGATGCCGTCGGGGGCGGTATATTTGGTTTTGCCCGCAAGAATTGCTGCAATCGCCGCTGATTTGATGTTTTCGGGAGTGTCAAAATCCGGCTCCCCAGCGCTGAGGCTGATGATGTCGCGCCCCGCGGCACGCATTTCAATCGCCTTGGATGACATCGCGACCGTGGGTGAGGGTTTGACGCGGGCAAGCGTGTCGGACAGCAAGGCCATAGGTGCTCCAATCTGATCGGGTTGTACCCTTGTGCAATTTGCAGCATCATGCAAGCACAGATTGAAACAAACAAGGAGTAGGATATGGACCCCGTTGAGAGCGATTGGTACGGGCCAGACATGGCGACCTTTGGCGACCGTCTTGCGGCGGCGCGCGAGCATGCCGCGATGAGCCAGTCGGATATGGCCAAGCGTTTGGGGGTCAAAGTCAGCACATTGCGCAAATGGGAACAAGACCTCTCAGAACCGCGAGCCAATCGTCTGTCGATGATGGCCGGATTGCTAAACGTTTCTATCATGTGGTTGCTGAACGCCGAGGGCGAAGGCATATCCGGCCCTGATGACGGCTCTTATATAGCCCCGGACATCCAAGAAACGCTGAACGAAATCCGCGATATGAAAACCGTGATGAAGACCTCTTCTGAACGTCTGGCCCGGTTGGAAAAGAAACTGCGTTTGATTTTGCAGGCGGCCAATCATGGGTGAACTGCTAGAGCATCGCGTCAAAAGGTTGAAAATGCGATCGATGCGTAGGGGCATCAAAGAGATGGACCTTATCCTGTCAGCCTTTGCTAATAGTCATCTTGAAAAGATGACGGAAGCCGATTTGATCTTGTATGACGCGATGTTGTCTGAAAATGATCATGATCTGTATCAATGGGTTACCGGTCAGATCGCCGCGCCTGAACGCTTTGCTGCAATGATTGCAATGGTCGCTACAACATTACATAAAATCGATTAGTCTGCATTTTAGCTAACGAAAATCGCAGTTTAACCTATTATTGGTGTTTTTATTCCAGTTTCCAAGGCAGAGATTTTGTTGGAGATTGAAATGACAATTCACCCTGCGCTGGATAGCGGCATTAAGCTTGGGTTTGCTGAAAGCTACCTAGAAGCCTTAGCGCTGGTCGAACGTTTGCACCGATTATTTTTGGATGTTATCAAAGACGAGTTTGAGCGCATCAATGTATTAGAAATTAACCCAGTACAGGCGCTCTTATTGTTTAATATTGGTGAGAATGAAGTCACCGCTGGCGAATTGAAGTCGCGGGGTTATTATCAGGGCAGCAATGTCAGCTATAATCTCAAAAAGATGGTCGAGATGGGGTATATGCACCATCAGCGCAGCGAAATAGATCGCCGCTCGGTGAGGGTGCGTCTGACTGAAAAGGGCCGCTCTATACGGGATATCGTTGCAGAGCTATTTGCCCGTCATGCCGACGGTTTGCAAAGCAAAGGTGTGCTTGGCTCGGAGGGTATCGAGGATATCACCAGTTCATTGCGTCGGGTGGAGCGTTATTGGACCGACCATATAAGGTACATCTATTAACCCCGAAATATAGTGCATTTCTAGCTGGGGTGGATAAAAACCAACCGCTGCTGCGAAACGCTTATTGTGGGTCTGCCCATCCGCCCCCTATTCACACGAGGCCCCATTCATAACAGGCATATTGATCGGTGGGCAGCGTCTCCAATCGCCAAGCCTACCAATGGCCGGTATTTCCCATGCTTAACCATGGCTCGGCACCCTCAAGCGGCGGCCCGTTTTGCAGTAATTCAATCGATATATTATCCGGTGAGCGGATGAACGCCATATGGCCGTCGCGAGGAGGCCGATTGATCGTCACCCCATTCGCCTGAAGATGTGCGCAGGTCTCGTAAATATTATCCACACCAAAGGCTAAATGGCCAAAGTGGCGGCTGTCATTGGGGAGGCCATCATCGCCGTCCCAATTGTAGGTCAATTCAATCGGGCGATCCTCTTGGCCATCCGGCGCCATAAAGATCAAAGTGAAACGCCCGTTTTCACTTTCTTTGCGTCGGGTTTCTTTTAGACCTAGCAGAGTATAAAATGCCAAAGAGGTCTCTAGGTTTTTGACCCTCACCATTGTGTGTAAATATTTCAGACCCATTTATCGCCCTCCAAAACCAGTTCGGGGCCAAACGTAACGTATGTTTCGGTGATGTCGATACCTTTAATTTGCGCAGGCAGAGATGCTTTTGCTGGAAATTTGCGAAAGAAAGCAGCTAAAAACTAACTTTGGTTTGTCCTGGAAATTGGCTTATATAGCTATTTTGTGTCTGGATGTGACCAGATATAGTCGTCGCGACTCAACATGCTGTCCAAAGGATTCGCCCGATGACCCTGACCCCAGACCAACAAGCCGAAATCGACGCCCTGCGCGCGGCGCCACGGCAGACGCTGCGTGCGGTGAGCGAGGGTATGGAAGCCCATCTGTATAATGCGATCCCGGTTTTGGATCATGGTTTTATCCGCGTAATCGATTATATGGGAGATGATGCGGCGATCTGTCAGGCGGCGCGTGTCAGCTATGGTAAGGGTACCAAATCCGTGCAAAATGACGAGGGTTTGATCCGGTATCTGATGCGCCACTGGCATTCGACGCCGTTTGAAATGTGCGAGGTCAAACTGCATGTTAAACTGCCGGTCTTTGTGGCCCGTCAATGGATTAGGCACCGCACTGCAAACGTAAATGAATACTCTGCGCGCTATTCGATCTTGGACCGAGAATTTTATATTCCGGCGCCGGAACATATCGCGGCACAATCGGTGGTGAATAACCAAGGGCGCGGCGAGGCTTTGACCGGAGCAGAAGCCGCGCGGGTTTTGGATATTCTGAAAACTGATTCTGAACGGTCTTACGACAATTATCAGGCGATGATCAGCGATGATGGTCAACGGGGTCTTGCACGTGAGCTCGCGCGGATGAACCTTCCGACTAATATTTATACCCAGTGGTATTGGAAGGTCGATTTGCACAATTTACTGCATTTTCTGCGGCTGCGTGCCGATGCGCATGCGCAATATGAAATACGCGTCTATGCGGACGCAATCTGTTCCGTTGTGGCTGATTGGGTGCCTTTTGCCTATGCGGCCTTTGAGGATTACCGCCTGGGTGGGGCGACGCTTAGTGAAACGGCGCTGGAGTGTGTACGCCGGATGCTCAAAGGCGAGGCCGTGACACAAGAGACATCGGGGATGAGCAAAGGTGAATGGCGTGAGTTTGAACAATTATTATGAGTTTCGGGACCGGCATGTTTGGTTTATGCCTTCTGGCTCGGGCTTATGCCGGGGGACACCTGAAAAATCTGGGAGCAATCTATGATCCTATATGGAATACCGACCTGTGATACTTGTAAAAAAGCCCGCAAGGCGCTGGAGGCAGAGGGCCATTCGGTGACGTTTCGCGATGTCAGAGCAGAACCTTTGTCCGAAGATGAATGGGCAATACTGCTGGCCGAGTTTGGCTCAACTTTGGTGAATCAGAAATCCACCACCTATCGCGGGTTATCGATGTGGTTGCGAGAAGCCGAGGCGGACGCGCAACTGCTGGCACAGCCCACGTTGATGAAGCGGCCCGTGTTGCAGGATGAGACGCGGCTGACGATGGGTTGGGGTGAAGATGTGCAGGCGATCTGGCTGACTTGATCGCGGCCTGACAAGACCTATTTTACATCATGAGTGGGAATAGCTACCTGACCAAGTTGCGGAATGATCTGTTCAGTACCGGACACCGCAAGTCAGTAATGGAGACACGCGACATGTCGCAACTGAATATGAAAGTCAATGGCGTACCCGTTTCGGGGCAGGCTGAGGGCCGTACCCTTTTGGTGCAGTTTCTGCGTGATAGACTTGGACTGACAGGCACCCATATAGGCTGTGATACCAGCCAGTGTGGAGCTTGCGTGGTGCATGTGAACGGCGATGCGGTCAAAGCCTGTACGATGTTTGCGGCAGAAGCCGCCGGCGCCGAGGTCAGCACGATCGAGGGCCAAGCCAATGCCGATGGATCCCTCAATCCTATACAGCAGGCTTTTCAGGATCATCACGGTCTGCAATGCGGGTTTTGCACGCCCGGGATGGTAATGTCGGCAACCGCCTTACTGAACCAAACGCCCAAGCCCAATGAGCACATGATCCGAACTTATCTTGAGGGCAATATGTGTCGCTGTACCGGCTATCACAATATTATCAAAGCGGTTTTGGCGGCATCCGGACAGGGTGTCAGCGGGCCAGATCCAAGGTGACATGTTGAATGTATGATTTTGAATTACTGACAGCCACTAGTCTGCAAGAGGCGGTAACCGCCTTGCAAGATGAAGAGACACAGGCGCTGGCCGGTGGGCAGACCTTGATCCCGACCATGAAACAAAGGCTCGCAAGCCCAGAACGCTTGGTCAGTCTGACCAAAATAAAGGCGCTTCAAGGCGTCACAGCCACTGCGCAAGAGGTCGTCATCGGGGCTGCGGCACGCCATGCTGATGTGGCGGTTGAGGCGGCGGCTTTTTTCCCGGCACTGGCCGATTTGGCGGGGCATATCGGTGATCCTGCGGTGCGTAATCGCGGCACAATCGGGGGCAGTCTGGCCAATAACGACCCGGCAGCCTGTTATCCGGCAGCGGTGCTGGCCTGCGGTGCCGTGATCGAAACCAACCTGCGCCAGATTGCGGCTAAGGATTATTTTGACGGCATGTTTGGCACAGCTTTGGACGATGGCGAACTGATCACTGCAGTGCGGTTTCCAATCCCAAAGATTGCGCATTATGAAAAATTCGTCCAGCCTGCATCGCGCTTTGCGCTGGTTGGCGTCTTTGTGGCGCGATTTGACGATGCGGTCCGCGTGGCAATCACTGGCGCGTCGCAACAAGGGGTTTTTCGCTGGGTTGAGGCCGAGGCGGCGCTTTCAAAGGAATTTGAACCGGCTGCAATCGACAATCTTACCATCGATCCGGCCGATTTGATTGCTGACGCCCATGCTGCGCAGACCTACCGCGCGCATCTGGTTTCAGTGATGACCAAACGCGCCGTGACAGCGATCAATCGATAACACCGTTTTACGCAAAAATTAGGGTTGGGTGGTAACAATTTCTGGCAGGCGCTGCGCCGGTGGGGTGTTACGACTGCGCTGGCTGCACACACGCCCGTCTATGATGGTCATGCCTACGCCGGGCAAATTGCCAAGCTGGATTGATTCGAGAATATTTTTTCCCGGGGCATGTTGGGCTTGATCCATCAAGACGAAATCCGCGCATTTGCCTATCTCGATCAAGCCGGTATCCAGCTCTCTTTGGCGCGACGTATTGCCATTGGCAAAACAAAATGCGGTCTCGGCGGCGACATGACCAAGGCTCGACAGCATTGCCACCATACGCAGGATACCCAAGGGTTGAACCCCAGAGCCTGCGGGTCCGTCCGTGCCCAAAATAAGTCGGTCCAACTGCTTTAACTCGCGCGCTGTATTGAGTGTTAGAAGGGCCGCGCGTTCGTTGCCGTTATGAACAATTTCGAGGCTAGCAGAACAGCTTTCGCACAGGCAGACAATCTGATCATCAGGCAGCGCAGAATGACCACCATTGACATGGCCAATCACGTCAGTGCCGGTTTCAAGTACCATATCGGCATCAATCAAACCAGATCCGGGGATTGATGGCCCACCGGTGTGGATTGTGCTCTGGATACCGTATTTGCGCGCCCAGTCGACCATCTGCTTTGCGGTTTTACCGTCTTTGACCGTGCCAAGACCGACTTCGCCCAAAAGTTTCACACCGGCGTCGGCGAGATCTTTAAAATCCTGTTCGACCATGCCGTGTTCGATGACCGGTGCGCCGGCGTGCACCTTCATTCCCGACGGGCGGAAATTTTCATACCAGCGCTGTGAAGCGATTGCCATGGCTTTGAGCCCGACAATATCTTTCGGGCGTCCCGGCATATGTACTTCACCAGCCGAAATTAATGTGGTGACCCCGCCGTGCAATGTGCTGTCAATCCAATGCAACTGCTGTTGTCGCGGGGTATAATCGCCCACCACCGGGTGGATATGGCTGTCAATCAATCCTGGTGCCAGCGTTACGCCATGGGCGTCAATCTCAGTGGTGGCCGCCTCGGTGTCGAGATCTTTCTCCGCCCCCCATGCAGTGATTTTACCGTTCAGAGCAATCAGGCAATCACCGTCCAAAATCGGCTGCTCTATTTTGCCAGATAGCAACAGGCCAATGTTGCGGATCACTAGTTTTGTGCTGTCTTTCGCCATAGGAAGTCCCCTTCTGAGTCGTTTGAACGCTAACATATATTTAACGTCGATCAAGGCAGTATAGTGTCATTCCATGTCAGGCTCTTGACAAAATTATCATTTGTATGCTAACGAAATTTTTTGAGTTTAGGGATTTGAATTGGCATGTCAGTCAAGGTCGAAAAAGCGCCAGAAAAATTTGAAATCCCCAAAGGTTTATTTGTTGAAACAGTGACCTCTGTTCAGCATTACACCGAGAGCCTGTTTAAGTTTCGCATCACACGTCCGGCCAGTTTTCGGTTTAGATCGGGTGAGTTTGTGATGATTGGCTTGCCCAATGCCGAAAAGCCGGTGTTTCGCGCCTATTCGATTGCCAGTCCCTCGTGGGATGAAGAGATCGAATTTTATTCGATCAAAGTTCCTGACGGCCCGCTGACCCAACATTTGCAAAAGGTGCGGGCAGGTGACAGTATTTTGATGCGGAAAAAGCCGACAGGGACATTAGTGAACGATGCGTTGTTGCCCGGAAAGCGGCTGTACATGTTCGCCACAGGCACGGGCATTGCGCCCTTTGCCAGCCTGATCCGGGACCCTGACACTTATGAAAAGTTCGACCAGCTTATCCTATGTCATACCTGTCGACAGGTGGCAGAACTGCGGTACGGACACGAGCTGGTTGCGGCGCTGAAGGATGATCCGTTGGTTGGGGATCTGGCAGTGCAGCGGTTGATCCACTATACCACTGTGACCCGCGAAGATTTCCCGTTTCAGGGGCGGCAAACAGATTTGATGGCGTCGGGTAAGCTGTTTGATGATCTGGGCCTGCCACCGTTGTCCGTCGCTGATGATCGCGCGATGATTTGCGGCTCAATGGATATGCTGCGCGACACCAAAGCGGCTTTGGAAGGTTTTGGCCTGCAAGAGGGCTCAAACAGCAAACCAGCTACTTTTGTGGTCGAGCGGGCATTTGTCGGGTAATCTGTGCCTGTGGTTGGCTTGCGCCAGTAAATAGTCAGGCAAAGCGGCATTCCGGTGGCTATTTTGTTTGACACCAGAGGCTGCAAGAATAATTATTCGTATGCAAATGAACTGATAGGGTGGCTCTGACTTGGAATATTTCGCGCCGACAGCGTTGCAAGATGCAGTGGACTTTCTGCAGCAAAGCGGCAAGGCTGGGGTTGCGATTGTTGCGGGTGCCACAGATTGGTTTCCGGCACGCGGCGACCGGCCTTTGCATCGACCTGTTATGGACATCACTAAAATTGCAGAACTTCAGGGGATTGAACGCACAGCGCAGGGCTGGCGTTTTGGCGCCGCGGCCACTTGGTCTGATATTGTAAAGGCTGATTTACCATCCTGTTTTGCTGGTTTGAAAGCTGCGGCCCGCGAGATCGGGTCGGTGCAGATTCAAAACGTTGCGACATTGGCGGGCAATCTGTGCAACGCTTCGCCGGCGGCCGACGGGGTGCCGCCTTTGCTGACACTTGATGCTGCGGTGGAAATTGCATCGCTGTCCGGCGTTCGGTCTGTACCCCTGACCAATTTTGTACTCGGCGTGCGCCAAACTGCGTTGCAACCCGGCGAGATGGTTACGGCAATCACGGTTCCTGCTTTGCCTACGCAGTTTGGTGAGGGCGTGGGCTGTTTTATCAAGATTGGCGCACGCAAATATCTGGTAATTTCAATCACAATGGTTGCGGCTTTGGTGGCCGTTGCAGACGGTAAAATTACCGAGGCACGCGTTGCTGTGGGCGCGTGTTCAGCGGTTGCCCAAAGGGTGCCGATGCTAGAGGCGGCGCTGCGAGGGTGTACGGCCGCGCAGGTCGAGGCGGCAATCTGCCCGGCCCATCTCGAGACGCTCTCGCCGATTTCGGACATGCGCGGCTCTGCTTTGTATCGCGCTGACGCGGCGTTCGAGTTGTGCCGTCGGGCGGTAGCCGGGGCGCTGGCCGGGGCGCTGGCCGGGGCGCCGGACAGTGCAGTGCAAAAAGGGGGGATTGGCCATGGATAATGTGGCGCGGCTTTTGGGGCAATCCACCGAATTTAAGTTGAATGGCCGGATGGTGACAGTGTCAGCGGCCGCTGGCGCGCGGCTGTCGCACAGTTTGCGCGAACAATTGGGGGCCAAGGATGTCAAAATTGGCTGTAACGCAGGTGATTGTGGCGCCTGCACAGTCTTGGTCGATGGTGATCCGGTTTGTGCCTGCCTGATGCCAACTCAGCAGGCTGCAGGCAAAACGCTTGAAACCTTGGTGGGGCTTGTGGGGCAGGATCCCCGCGCCAAAGCCCTGGTGCAGAGCTTTCAGAACCATCAGGCGGCGCAATGCGGCATTTGCACACCCGGCGTTATGGTTTCGGCGGTTGCGTTGTTACGCAATGTCCGTACACCGACAATCGGACAGATTCAGGATGCACTCGGGGGAGTGTTGTGCCGTTGTACCGGGTATCGCAAGATTATCGACGCGGTCTGTGAAGTTGGGCAGGCTGAGGCGTTCCCAGAGGCGGTCAGTGGCTCCGGCGCGGTCGGAACCTCTGTGGCACGTCTGGACGGGTTGCAAAAACTTCAGGGGCGCGAGGTGTTTGGCGATGATGTCGCCCCAACACAGGCGCTGGTGATCAAAGCGGTTCGCTCGCCTTTCGCCCGAGCAGAGTTCCGCTTTGGGGATCTTGAACACTATGTGACCTCCACTGCAGGGGTACATGCGGTTTTGACCGCGGCGGATGTGCCCGGGAAAAATGCGTTTGGCGTCATCCCCGCGTTTCAGGATCAGCCGGTTTTTGCTGAGAAAGAAGCCCGGTTTCGCGGTGAAGCCGTTGCCGCCGTGATTGGTACCGCAACTGCGATGGCGTGTTTTGATGAAACCGGTTTTCCGGTGACTTGGGAAGAGCGTCAAGCTGTATCTCAGGTTGCACAGGCGCTGATGACCACGGCACCGCAACTGCATGCAGACCATCCCCAAAACGTGATGTGCGGCGGCTTTGTGGCGCGTGGTGACGCACAAAGCGGGTTGATCGGTGCCGAGGTTGTGGTGGAAGGGTTGTTTGAAACCGGTTTTGTGGAGCATGGATATATCGAGCCAGAGGCGGGCTTCGCCGAATGCGTGGAAGGGCGTATTGAGGTGCATGCCTGCACCCAAGCGCCGGTCATGGATTTAGAAAGTCTGGCGGCAATTCTCGGATGTGATCAACGTAAAATTCGGATACGACCCACCGCCGTCGGAGGCGGATTTGGCTCTAAGCTGGATTTGTCAGTCCAGCCGTTTCTGGCGCTGGCGGCGCTGAAAACGGGTCAGCCGGTGCGCATGACTTACAGCCGCACAGAGACGATGCAAGCGACAACCAAACGCCACCCCTCTCAAATCAATCTCAAGATAGGCGCAACGAAAGCCGGACGGCTGTGCGGGTTTGCATTTAAAGGAGACTTTAACACCGGGGCCTATGCCTCATGGGGGCCAACGGTTGCCAATCGCGTGCCGGTGCATGCTTCGGGTCCCTATCAGATAGCCAATTACCGCGCTGAGTCTCGTGGGATCTATACCCATTGTCCGCCCGCCGGGGCGTTTCGCGGCTTTGGTGTTCCGCAGGCGGCGATTGCGCAAGAAAGCCTATTTGACGAATTGGCAAATAAACTGGGGATCGACGCGCTGGAATTTCGCGAGATAAACGCGCTGGAAGACGGCGCTGAAACAGTTTGTGGGCAGGTGTTTGAACAGGGTGTCGGCATCAAAGCTTGTCTGCGGGCCTTGCGCCCCGCCTGGCGGCGGGAAAAGGCACTTTGCGCCGCGTTCAATGCCGAGAACGCATCTCGAAAGCGCGGTGTTGGGGTGGCTGCTGGCTGGTATGGATGTGGCAATACTTCGCTGCCCAACCCGTCGACGATTAAATCTGGAATTACCGCGGATGGGCGTATTTTTTTGCATCAAGGTGCGACTGATATCGGGCAGGGGGCCAATACGGTAATTACGCAGATTTTTGCGCAGGCGTTGGGGGTATCGGTGCACGATATCCATCTGTTGGGTCCCGACACGGATATCACGCCTGACGCGGGTAAAACATCGGCCTCGCGCCAGACTTTTGTGTCCGGCAATGCCGCGCGTCTGTCGGGCGAAAGTTTGCGGCGCAAAGTACTGGCACTGGCAAATGCAGGTCCCGATGCACCTCTCAGCTTTGACGTCGGGACGGTGACCATCGGGGATAGCGCCGCGCCGCATGTCGTGGCATTACAGCGGCTGCCCGAAGGGGCAGACGGCTATGTTCTTACGGCGACAGAAACCTATGATCCGCCAACTCTGCCCTTGGATGAAAACGGCCAAGGGGTGCCTTATGCGCAGTTCGGCTATGCCGCCCATCTTGCTGTGGTTGAGGTGGATATCCGTTTGGGGTGCGTCACACCGCAGCGGTTCACGGCGGCCCATGATGTGGGCCAAGCGATCAATCCGCTGCTGGTCGAAGGTCAGGTACAGGGGGGCATTGCGCAGGGATTGGGCATGGCCCTAATGGAGGAATATCTGCCGGGAAAGACTGAAAATCTGCATGATTATCTGGTGCCAACCATCGGAGATGTTCCGCCGATCGAGACGTTGATTATCGAACGGGCCGATGCCGAGGGCCCCTATGGCGCCAAAGGACTGGGCGAGCACGTTCTGATCCCGACGGCACCGGCGATATTGAACGCGATCAAAGATGCGACCGGGGTGCGGCTTTATAGCGTGCCGGCCACTCCATCACGGGTGCGCATGGCGTTGAAAGAGGCTGGGTATGACTGATCAACCCTCCGCCAAACCGGTGAAAATTCGCTGTGATGCCTGTCCGGTTATGTGTTTTATTGCCGACGGGAAATCCGGGGCTTGTGACCGTTATGCCAACCAAGGTGGCGATTTGATCCGGCTTGATCCGCTGACAGTGATCGAAAGTGGGGTGCCTGCGGTTGCGTTTCTCGACACCGGAGATGCAGCGTCGGAGTGGGACGGCGACGTGATAAAGGGACATCGTCAATTTGTCACTGCCGTTGGTGCTGGAACCACCTATCCCGATTACAAACCAGCGCCTTTTATCGTTAGCCAGCAGGTCGATGATATCGATATGGTTACTGTGGTGACTGAGGCCATCTTCAGCTATTGCGGTGTGAAGGTTAAAATTGATTCCGATCGTCATATCGGTCACGAACGGGCCATCGTGCGCGCCAATGGCGAGCCGATAGGGCATGTGATGACTGGTGAATACGGCTCGAAAATGCTGTCCTTGGGCGGGGTTGATCACCTGACCGGCGGATCTAAAAAAGAGGGGCGGGCGACCTGTGACGCGCTGCTGCAACTGTGCAACCGGCAAGCGGTCGACTTGGAAATCGAAGCGGGCGCAACGCTCACTGTGCAGGCTGGTCAGCCCCCGATTATCAATGGGGTTGCTGAAAAGCTGATGCGCGTGGGATGTGGGTCTGCGACAATCGGCATGTTTGCCCAGCAATGGGCGCCTTATGTTGATGAGGTGGTGGTTGTGGATGATCACATCACCGGCGTTCTGTCCGAACACGAGGCGGGCAAAGGTTTGGATATGGCGCCATCCGGTATTAAGGTGACGGGCCGTAAATCCACGCCGGGACGATATTTTCAGGTGGCCGAACCCGGCACTGGCTGGGGCGGTACAGATGTGGATGATCCGCTGTCAATCTTAAAACCTGCCGATCCAAAGAAAGCCTGGCCGGGATTGCGCCTGTTGATGATCTCGACTACGGGCGAACAATGGGCCTATTTTGAACTGGATGAAGATTTGGTGCCGCAACCCGCCACGATATCAGCGCCACTTTTGGCCTCGGCGGAACGGGTGGCTGAGAACTGTGAACCATCTCTGTGCTCGGTTTTGTTTATGGGTGGCGCGGGGGGATCCCTGCGGGCTGGGGTAACCGAAAACCCCGTGCGGCTGACCCGGTCGGTCAAACAGGCACTGACCCATGTTACATGTGGTGGTGCTCCAGCCTATATATGGCCCGGCGGCGGCATCACCTTTATGGCTGACGTGATGGAGATGCCAAGCAATGCGTTTGGCTATGTGCCGACACCGGCTTTGGTCGCGCCGGTCGAGTTTACACTCCGCAAAGCTGATTATATTGCACTGGGCGGGCATACGGACCGTATCGTACCGCTACAAGCGGTGCTCAGTTCTGACATTCGCACAGTTGCTCCGATAACCAATCATGCTCATCCGGCTGACCGGAAAAATTATCGTTGGGCAGTGTCAAAACAGGTCGGCTCGTAATGCAGACCGCTGTGGCAAAACGGCTGGCGGATGGCAGGCGTCTGCATCTACAGCATGGTCCGATTGATTTGATCATCGGCGCGGACGGGGATCGTGAGAGGGCATTTGCAGCGGCAACACAGCGTTTTCAAACCGTTTTGGAGGAATTGGTTGCCGAACTGCCAATATTGCGGTGTCAGAAAAAAGGTGAGGTGACAGGGGCAATTGCGTGGCAGATGCAGCGTGCGATCCACCCCCATGCGACGCAGGGTTTTGTCACGCCGATGGCGGCTGTTGCCGGGGCGGTTGCCGATACTGTGCTGGCGGCTATGCTGGATAAGGCAAGACCGCGCCGTGCCTATGTCAATAATGGTGGCGATATTGCGCTGTGGCTCACCGGGGCCGAGCGGTTCCGCACATTGGTTGCGGGGTCTGACAATGCGGAACTGGCCCGGATCACTTTAACGACGGCTGATCCCGCCCGCGGCATTGCCACCAGCGGACGGCACGGGCGCAGCCTGTCGCGGGGCATTGCCGATGCGGTCACAGTGTTGGCACAGACTGCCGCCGAGGCGGATGTCGCCGCAACGATGATTGCCAATGCGGTGGATTTACCCGACCATCTGGCGATTCTTCGTGTGCCGGCCTGTGATCTTGATCCCGACAGCGATCTGGGTCAGCGCCAAGTGGTTACAGACGTGGGTGGGTTGGCAGGCAGCGATGTAACCAAGGCATTGGGCAGGGGTGGGCTTTTGGCCGAACAGATGTTGGGCAAGGGGTTGATCTGCGGTGCTGCGCTCTTCTTGCAAGGGCAATCGTATATTATTGATCCGGTGAAAACGCAATTTAATCAACTTGGAAAGACTATGGAATATGCCTGAAGTTAAGATCAGAAAAATCATCAGTTGCACCGAAGAGATCTATCACGAGGGGGGCCCTAAGGCTGACACGCCGCTGCGCCGTGCCGCGGTTGTTGCCGTGATTGAAAATCCGTTTGCCGGTACATTCGCCGAAGATATTCAGCCCTTTATGGATGACCTCAAGCCGCTGGGTCTTGAGATGGCGACTAGGTTAGTTGGGCTGCTGGGTGGTGATCCTGCCGTGGTCGAAGGGTATGGAAAAGGTGCAATTATTGGCGCTGCAGGCGAGTTGGAACACGGCGCGCTCTGGCATGCGCCTGGCGGCTATGCGATGCGCGATGTGCTGGGTGGGGCGAAAGCCATCGTGCCGTCATCAAAAAAGGTAGGAGGCGTGGGCGCACGTCTTGATGTGCCCGTCACCCATATTGAGGCGTCTTATGTGCGCAGTCATTTTGACTCGATGGAAATTGGTCTCAATGACGCACCGCGGGCCAATGAGATGGTTTTGACGCTGGTGATGACCACGGGCGCGCGGGTGCACAATCGGGCAGGTGGCTTGCAGGCGGATAAAATTACAGGAAAGGATGGATTGAGATGAGCGCAGATATACGAAAGATTGCGGTATGGGTTGAGGAAACCCATCAAGAGATCGGCAAAGTTATCTCGCCCGCCACTTGCAAGGCGGTGGCTGTGGCGGTGATCGCCAACCCGTTTGCCGGACGCTATGTCGAGGATCTGACACCTTTGATGGATATTGGCGCAGAGCTTGGCGGTCTTTTGGGCGATAAATGTGTGGCCGCGCTGGGCATTTCTTCAGATCAGGCAGAAAGTTATGGCAAAGCGGTCATGGTCGGTGAGAACGGCGAATTGGAGCATGCCGCGGCGATCCTGCACCCAAAGCTGGGCGCACCCTTGCGCAAAGCGGTGGAAAAAGGTGCAGCCTTGGTGCCGTCTTCCAAAAAAATGGGCGGACCGGGACAGGTTCTTGATGTGCCGTTGGGACATAAAGAGGCCGCGTATGTCCGCAGCCATTTTGATGGTATTGAAGTGAGGTTAAACGATTCTCCGCGGGCCAATGAATTGCTGGTGGCAGTGGCTGTAACAGATAGTGGTCGGCCTTTGCCGCGGGTTGGCGGGCTGACACATGGCGCAGCTGAGGGCATTGACGGGTTGCGATAGCCGTTACAACTTGTCCAGAAGATCAAGCAGGCGGTCCAGTTCGCGCGGCGACAGGTTGGCCGCTGTCCGGGCCGAAATATGGCGGGCATTTGCAATAGTTTTGATGGTAAACATCTGCCCCTCGGGGGTCAGTGAGATGTCCAGACGTCGCAGATCCTTCTGTGATTGCGCGCTCACCAAAAAGCCTTTTTTCTTCAGCCGGTCCACCACGCCTTTTGTGGTGGCGGCATCCATTCCCACCAGCCGTCCGAGATGGTTTTGCGAAATCGAGCCGGTTTCGTTCAGCTTTGCCAAGACCGCAAACTGAGTGGGTGTCACATCGGGCATCAACCTCGAGAACACTTCCAGATGCTTTTGATTTGCCAGCCTGAGTTTAAAGCCAATTTGATCTTCAAGCCGGTAGTCGTTTGGGTTGGACATGCGCAGTTACCCCTTATTTGAACCACTTGCCAGATTCTGCGTAACCATAATTGATCGCAATTGACATGCTAAAGATGATTGATGCTGAAAGTTGACTCTTTTCTGAGGTTGAATTCTTCTTATACATCATGGGTTGGCGAAAACTAAATATATGTGGCGAAGGGAATTGTTTTTCGGGTCTCGCCGGGTTCACTTTATTTTTTGACCTTTGGGCCGGGCCGTTGCAGCAGTGATGCCACTGTGACGCTGCTTTAACCTAGCAGGCCTACACCTGTGATCTGAAAGATTGTCCGATCTGGTGCCTTGGCGGAGCAATCAACCCTTGGCAAGCGGTCCCACGGCGCGTATACGCGCGCTTCAGCAGCGAGGACAGTGATAATGCAAACCAGCGCCAACTTAAACGTTATGGTAAAGGCAGCCCGCAAGGCTGGCCGGTCTTTGATGAAGGATTTTCAGGAAGTTGAAAACCTGCAGGTCTCGGTTAAAGGCGCGGGAGATTTTGTCACCAAGGCCGATATTGCGGCCGAAAAAATCATCAAAGACGAATTGCTGCAGGCCCGTCCGACCTATGGCTGGGTTGGAGAGGAAAGCGGCGAGATCGAAGGTGCGGATCCGACAAGACGCTGGATCGTCGACCCGTTGGACGGCACCACCAATTTTCTACATGGGTTGCCGCATTGGTCGGTATCGATTGCTCTTGAGCACAAAGGTCAGGTCGTTGCTGGGGTGGTTCATGACCCGATCAAAAATGAATTGTTCTTTGCCGAAAAAGGCAGCGGCGCCTGGATGAATGAAACTAGGCTGCGGGTGTCGGGACGCAACCGGATGATCGAAGCAGTGTTCGCCACCGGATTGCCATTTGCCGGCCGTGCGGATCTGCCGGCATCGTTGCGGGATTTGGGGCGGCTGCTGCCCGTCTGTGCGGGTGTGCGCCAATCGGGGTCTGCAGCGCTTGATCTATCGTACGTTGCTGCCGGTCGTTTTGATGGCTTTTGGGAACGTCGCCTGAATGTTTGGGATTTGGCCGCAGGTTTGATTATCCTGCGCGAAGCGGGCGGCTTGGCCAGCCCGATTGACGAAAGCCTAGATATTCTTGGCGATGGTCAGATTATTTGCTCTAATGAGCCGTTGTACGAGACATTTCTTGCGGCTGTCCGCAACGCGGCGTGAGCCCACAGCTGTTGTCACACCACGCTGGTCTCAATCGGTGATCTTGACGTGAGCCTCGGCGTTTAGCGCTGTGCCAAGTGCGGCAAACCGCGCCTGCGCCACTTCACCAAAGAGCGGCACGGTGGGGCCGCTCAGGTGTAATTCAAGCATGCGGGTTTTGCGTTTCCAGTGCAGCGAACCGGGCATTTCTTTATCTGACGTCCACAGCATAGCGCCGAAACGGATGGCTTTGCCGAGTATTTTGGCTTGCTCCAATTCTTCGGTGGTAAGCAATGTTTTCATCTGGTTGAATTGTGACCCGTCATTGTGTTTTTGATAGCGCTGCATCAGCGCAAAACCCAGAAAAACCCGTTCGGAATGTTTGAGGCCGCCTAAGTTTGACCGTGTCGCGTTATCAAAACATATTTCAGCCCTGAAATCTGGGTTTGCCCGCCAACTGACGTCATGCAGCAGGCAGGCGGCTTTGACCAAGCGCCGTTTGGCTTTGCTGAAGTCGCGAAACAAAGGCTGGATAAACCGATAGAGACGTTTGCCAAACCCGGGAAAGCGCGCATCTTTTGCCTCGGCAAAATAGCACGCCTCGATCAGCGGATCGCGGTCGCGCAGTTTTTTTGGCATCTGCGCAAACAGCAGTCCTTCGCGCAATCCGTAACTAGAGATGGCGATGTCTTTTGGGGCGAATGTGATCAGCAGGCGGCGCAGTACTTCGCACGCAATTGGCAAAAGCGCCATCCGATTGGCAGATATATGGCAAAGGCGGCGCAGCTTTTCGGGATCTGAGGCTTCAAGCAGTTTGATGGTTTCATTGATGCCTTGGGTGCTCATGCGGTATTCATGGGGCACATGCAGCGGATAGTTGCGTCGCTCCATGTCGACCCGGGCCAGCGCGCGCCAAGATCCACCCACCAGAAACAGCCGATTTTGTTGCAGGCCCATTTTGTCTTTGAGCGCCATTATGGTGGTTTTGATATGATCGTTTCGGGCCTTTTTACCGCCAGATATCCCTTGTAGTTTCAATGGTCCGAGATCGGAGCTTTGGCGTTTTCCGACTTTGCCGTCGGAAATTTCGGCAAGTTCCATCGAAGATCCACCGATGTCACACACCAGCCCATAAGAGCCAGGCCAGCCTAAAAGAACCCCCTGCGCCGAAAGCCGCGCCTCTTGTTTGCCGTCAATGACCCAGATTTTCAATCCTGTTTCGCGCTCGACCTGTTGGCAGAAATCGGGACCGTCCTCGGCCTCTCTGACTGCTGCAGTGGCGACGGCCGAGAGCGGTGTGATCCCCATTCCCTCGGCCAGCGCCTGAAATCGTCGCAGCGCCGCGACCGCACGTGCGCGGCCTTGCGGGTTCAGGCAATTGGTCTCACTCATGCCGCTGCCAAGGCCGCACATTATCTTTTCATTGTAAAAATATGCTGGGCTGCGCCCGGCGCCGTCAAACACCACTAGCCGCACCGAATTTGAGCCGATATCCACCACTCCGACGCGGGTCAAGTCCCGTTTTACCGGTTTCTTTATCAGGTTCTGACCATTGAGATCTTGGTCATTTTTCTTCAGGTATTGATCTGAATTCATAGAAGATTTTCCTGAGATGGCTCAAGCAGCCGCGCTGCGAGGCGCCGCGAGAGCGGTCTTTTTTCAGCGAGTGAGAGCGTATCTAATGCCACGACCAGTTTTTGTGCCGCGTCAAACGACCGGTCAATGCGCCGGACGACATAGGTGATCAACTCAGGAGAGGGCGACAATTGTCGGTCGCCAAATAGTTTGATCAACACTGCTTTGAGAAGTGCATCATCGGGTGGGTTGAGTTGAACCAAAGGGGCACCGCGCAGCCGGCTCTCGAGGTCGGGCAGGGTCAACAACCAGTGCTGGGGTTCACCACGTCCAGTAAACAGGATCGATTGGCCGGTTTCAAGGCACAGGTTGTGCAAATAGAACAGGGCGGTCTGCTGTGCGTCAAGACCTGCAATTGTATGAACATTTTCCACAGCCACGGGGCCGCTACTCAGTTTAGGCACCGCGTCATCTTGCAGCTCTGTGGCGTCGATGATTGTTGCGCCTGACTGTCTTGCCCAGACATGGGTCAGATGGGTCTTGCCCGCACCTTCAGGACCAGTGAGCAGCAGTTTTCGACTGCTCCAATCTGTCCAGTTATCGATCATTGAAACCGCGATTCGATTGCTGGGTGAAATAAAGAAATCGTCCCGTCCCAAAGCGGCACGGACGGGCAGGTCAAAGCTGAGTTGGGTGTTCATTCGCTGGCGGGTCCGCTGGTGCCTTGATACAGGCGGCTGCGTTTATAGCGGCCAATGGCAAAGCGCGTCAAAACACCAATTGCTGCCGCCACCGGTACCGCAACAAGCATGCCGGCAAAGCCGAACAGGCTGCCAAACACCGAGAGTGCAAATAGCAGCCAGACTGGATGCAGCCCCACAGACAGGCCGACCAATTTGGGTGTCAGGTAATTGCCCTCGATCATTTGACCGGTCACAAAGACGGCCCCCACCAGCCCCAAAGAGACCCAATCTCCCCAGAACTGGAACAGACCAAGCCCGATGGCCAAACTGCCGCCGACCAAGGCGCCAACATAGGGAATGAACGTTACCAAGCCAGCAATAAAGCCGACCACCAGACCAAATTGCAGGCCAACCAACATCAGCGCCAGCGCATAATAGGTGCCTAAAATCAGACAGACCGTGCCCATGCCGCGCACGAAACTGGCCAGTGTCTGGTCGATCTCGAGGGCGAGGCCTCGCACCACATCTGCGTGATCGCGCGGCAGCATATCATCAATAGTGGCGACCAACCGGTCCCAATCGTACAGCAGATAGAAGGTTACCACGGGCACAATGACCAGCAACAGCGCAATATTGATCAGCGAGGCGGCAGAGGTCAGGAGCGATTTTAACAACTGCCCGCCCTTGTTCTGAACTTGATCCCCCAGCGCCAGAAGCGATTTGCGCAAGGTCGATTCGGAATCAACCAAGGACGGAAATTGCGTGGTTAAAAACTCTTGCAATTCCCTAACCAGTCGCGGCGCCGTATCAAACAGCGTCACTGCCTGTTGTACCAGCGTGGGGATCACCAGAAAGGCAAAGACGATGAACACCAAAATGACGCTCACCGTGATACATACCGTAGCCAGCAGGCGTGATAGGCCCAGCCGTTCAAGTCGGTCGGCCACTGGATCCAGAAAATACGCAACCGCGCCACCCAAGAGGAACGGCATAAGAATATCGCCCAGAAACCAAAGGGCACCAAACAGGATCGCCGTGGCGATCCCCCAGTATTTCAGCTGTGCACTGACGGGCAGTCCCATGTTCAATCCGTAAGCCATAATTGCGACCTCTCTATGGGCTGGGAAGGTCGCATAGCGCAACAAAAAAATAACCTGCGCGGCAGACAATGATTTTGACTGCTCCCCAGACCTCAGACTTTTCTCAGGGTATCGGGTTAGGTGTCGCCCAAGGTGGGGCGCACTGCGCAACCGCTTTGGCTGTTTAGAGGATGGGGTTCATGGGAGCCATGTCGTGGATGCGGGGGCTGTTTGTTTTGGCACTTGGGGGCAGCACGGCGGTTTGCTGCCGCGGACTTAAAGGTCAGCTATGCGGGCAAAGCACCATTTTGCCGCGGTTGCGTAAACGGCCGTTGCTTACAATCCCGTCTGAAGATCAGATGCATTCTGATAGTCCGCCGGGCCCTTTAGTTCGATCAGGTTGCCCCAAGGGTCTTTAAAATATACCGCTAAGCCAAATCCACGGCTGCCGACCTGACGCAGTTGTTTTAGGATTTTGATACCGTGAGATTGCAAATGACGGCAAACATCTGCCTCTGCCGCACCCAGCCATGCAAATGCGATATGGTGCATGTTTTCACCCTCTTGTGACGGTGGTCTGGCATAACTGGACCGCGGATCTTTGACATCCCACAGACCAATCAGAACCGGGCCATACCACAGATGGGTCATCGCAAGATCAGGATAGTCGTACCCAGGACGACATCCTAAAACCGTCTGATACCACTCCCGTGCTTTTTCAAGATCGCCAACCCAAATGACGATGTGGTCGATGCCGGACGGTACAAAGGGTACGGTCATGGCATATTGCTACGGGTCATTCGTGGCCTCCTATTTCACAGTTGAATTCCAACAAATACGAAGCCCTAGAGATTGATTTTCCATGAAGTGGATAAACCCCGAGATCTCCGTCGCTCCATTTTAGCTTAATGTGAATGCTGTTGTATAGTTGAGATACAGACGATGATTGTCCGTCTGGGCGTTGCGCAGCCAAAGTCAAAATGGGCTTAAATCCGCCCTGAGCTGCGGCTTGTTGGAAGGCTCTGTTCGGGCCACAATCCCACTCGGTTCCCCTGACCGCACCAACATAGAAAAACTTTTACCCGCAACCAACAGGCTCGGACAAGACAGCGCTTGCCATCGCTGTGCTGTCTCAGCCATAAAGCAGGCAATTGTTTCCAGCCTGCAAGGAGGCCGCATGCGCCTGTCCCGCTACTTTATGCCCGTGTTGAAAGAAAACCCCGTCGATGCGCAGATTGTCAGCCACCGGTTGATGCTGCGTGCGGGGATGATTAAGCAATCCAGCGCCGGGATCTATTCGTGGCTGCCGATGGGCTTTAAAGTTCTGAAGAAGATCGAAGATATCGTCCACGAGGAGCAACAGCGTGCAGGCCACATGCCGATGCTGATGCCGACCATCCAATCCGCGGATCTGTGGCGCGAAAGTGGCCGCTATGATGCGTTTGGCGACGAAATGCTGCGGATCAAGGACCGCCACGACCGCGACATGCTGTTCACCCCGACCGCCGAAGAGTTGATCACGGACATCTTCCGGGCCCATGTCGGCAGCTATAAAGACCTGCCTTTGACGCTCTATCAAATCCAGTGGAAGTTCCGCGATGAGATCCGGCCTCGGTTTGGCGTCATGCGCGGGCGCGAATTCTACATGAAAGACGGCTATAATTTCGATCTGACCAAAGAGGCTGCATTGCATGCCTATAATCGCCATCTGGTCAGCTATCTGCGCACTTATGAGCGGATGGGCCTGCAAGCGATTCCCATGCGGGCTGACAGTGGCGCGATGGGCGGCGACAACACCCATGAATTCCTTGTGCTGGCCGAAACCGGCGAATCCGAGGTGTTCTATGACAGCGCGGTGACCGATCTGACTTTTGGCGACCGTGCGATCGATTACGACAGCGTTGCGCAATGCCAAGGGGTGCTTGAAGAGTTCACAACCAAATACGCCCGTACAGATGAGACCCACGACGAAGCGCTGTTCAACCAGATCCCCGAGGAGCGTCGCCGCGTCGCGCGCGGCATCGAAGTCGGTCAGATATTCTATTTCGGCACCAAGTATTCAGAAGCGCTGAACGCAACAGTGGATGATGGCCAGGGCGGCAAGACACCTGTCCATATGGGCAGCCACGGCATTGGTGTCTCGCGCCTGCTGGGGGCGATCATCGAGGCGAGCCATGACGACAAGGGGATTATCTGGCCCGAAGGTGTCACGCCCTTTCACTGTGGTATCGTTAATCTTAAACAGGGCGACGAGGCGGCGGATGCAGCCTGTGATGGGCTATATTCCGCTTTGACCAACGCCGGGCTTGAGCCGCTGTATGACGACCGCAAGGAACGTGCTGGCGGTAAGTTTGCAACCATGGATCTTATCGGGCTGCCGTGGCGCATCACTGTTGGCCCGCGGGGGTTGAAAAACGGTGTGGTCGAGGTGACCTCGCGGCGCAGTGGCGTGAGCGAAGAAATGACGCCAGAGGCGGCGGTGGCCAAGGTTGCGGCGATCTACGCAGCGCTTTAGCGGTAGCGCGTAGCGGTATACCGCATTTTAAAGCTGCTGAAAGGGCGGGGTAACCAAACCCTGCCTACTTTTTGGTCAGGTTTCAAATACCCCATGTCTCTGTCCGGTCAAATCTGTCATTTTACTTGATCCGCTGCCGTTGCCAGGCGCAAACCACTCCTATTTAAGGGTGTAGTCATGCAAAGTGACCATATTTTGGCTTTCAACGCCGCACTTTTAATTGCGCTTATAAGCCCCGGACCTGCTTTTTTGCTCGTACTGCGCACGGGGGTGAGCTGCGGAAAATCAGCTGGTCTGGCCCTAGGGGCGGGTCAAGGCGTTGCCGCCGCTTTCTGGACGCTGGCGGCACTGGCGGGGTTAGAGGGTGTTTTTCAGCTGTTTCCATGGGCCTATAGTGCGGTAAAGATCGTCGGCGCACTGTATTTGATGTATTTGGCGTGGCGTCTCTGGAAACAGGCCGCCGACCCTGTTTTGCCCTTTTCAGACCCCCACCACGATACCGCCCACCAAGGTACTTTCCAGCAAATATCGCCCACCGAAGGGTCCATAGGGGGTTCCAAGCGCATTTGGTCGTTGACGGTGATACGGTCGCATTTTGTGCGCGGCGTTTTGATCAACCTGACCAATCCAAAATCGGTTATGTTCGCCGCGGTTGTGCTGATTGTGGTCTTTCCGCCCAATCTGGGATTGGCAGAAAAAGCATTTATCGTTGGCAATCATCTGGCGCTTGAATGGGTGTTTTATTTTTGCCTGACGTGGCTTGTCAGCCGACCCGCCGTGACCCGCCGCTATCTCAAGGCCAAACAGCTGTTTGATCGGTGTGCTGCGGGTGTCATGGCGGCCTTGGGACTGCGCCTGCTTTTGAGCCCCCGCTAACGTCCCATCGTCGCTAGAGGGGTGACAAGAGGCGGGGAGGCACCTCTTGTCTGATATGTGTCAGCCCAATTCGTTGAGGCGCGCGAGCGCCGCGTTCAACGCCGTCTCTTCGCCCTCGCGCTCAACAAGATTGGTCCGGGTTTCGGCCACAACTTCGGCTGGGGCGCTATCGACGAATTTCGGGTTTTTCAAACGTCCGCGCAGGCCGCCCAGTTCTTTGGCCAGCTTTTGTAAGGTTTTCTCAAGCCGCGCTTTTTCCGCGCCCACATCAATGATATCGGCTAAGGGCAGGGCAAAGCTGCCACCGGCCACCGCGATGCTGATACAGCCTTTAGGAAAGGCGTCAACCTCGGTCAAGCTTTCGACCCGTGCCAGTTTCTTGATCAGGGCCTCATTGCGCGCCCACGCGCCTTTGCCGGCGTCGTCCCAACCCGATACCAACATCGGAATTTTCAGTCCCGCCGGCACATGCATCTGTTGTCGGGCGCTGCGAATATCATCGATCAGGCCGATGACCCAGTTCATTTCGCGGTCGGCCTCGGCGTCGATCAACTCGGCACCGTAAGTCGGCCAGTCGCCATGTACCAGCATTTTGTCGCGCGCACCGCTGCTGCCCCACAGTTCTTCGGTGATGAAGGGCATGATTGGATGCAGCATCAGCAGGCATTGGTCGATCACCCAGGCCATTGTGGCTTGGGTTTCAGCTTTGGTGGCGGCGTCTTCGCCTGACAACAGCGGTTTTGAAAACTCGACATACCAGTCGCAAACCTTGCCCCAGACAAACACATACAGCGCATTGGCCGCATCGTTGAAACGATAGGCCGCAAGGGCCGCATCAACCTCTTCGCGGACTTTAGCGGTTTCGCCGATAATCCAGCGGTTGACGGTGGCCTGTGCGGCAGGGATGCGTCCGTCGCCGCCAAAGGCGTGGTTCATTTCCGCAAAACGCGCTGCGTTCCACAGCTTGGTGCCAAAATTGCGATAGCCCTTGATCCGATCGACCGACAGTTTCAGCACGCCGCCAATGGCCGCCATTTGCGTCATGGTAAAACGCAGCGCATCGGCACCAAATTCGTCGACAATCTCAAGTGGATCAATCACGTTGCCCTTGGTCTTGGACATCTTGTGACCTTTTTCGTCGCGCACCAGCTGGTGCAGATAAACGGTGTGAAACGGGTCTTTGTCGACAACAGCCTGCTGCATCATCATCATTCGTGCCACCCAGAAAAACAAAATATCCTGTCCCGTGATCAGAACATCGGTCGGGAAATATTTTTCCAGCGCGTCGGTCTGGTCGGGCCAGCCCAGAGTGCCGATCGGCCATAGGCCTGATGAAAACCATGTGTCCAGCACATCGGGATCTCGCGTCAGCTTTACACCGACCCCGGCCTGTGCCTGCGCTTCGGCTTCGGATGCGGCGCAATATTGATTGCCGTTGGCGTCAAACCAAACCGGGATTTGATGCCCCCACCACAGCTGGCGCGAGATGCACCACGGCTCGATATTTTCCAGCCAGTGGTAATAGACTTTTTCACCGCTCTCGGGGATGATTTTGGTCCGGCCCTCGCGCACGGCCTGCAGCGCAGGACCAACGATTTTTGTGGTCTCAACAAACCATTGATCGGTTAGCATAGGCTCGATCACCACGCCCGAGCGGTCGCCAAAGGGCTGCATGATCGGTTTGTTTTCAACATAAGGCACGGTTTCGGTGATGTCTTCACCGGTCTCTTTGTCGGCGCGCGTAACCGTGGTCATCACCGCCAGCCCCTCGGCGGTGATATCGGCGATGATCTGGGTGCGGGCCTCGAACCGGTCAAGGTTGCGATAGGCCTCGGGCACCATGTTGATGGCATCGACCTCGGCCTCGGTGAACGGCGCCCCCTGCGCATAACTTTGGGCTTTGGCAACCTCATCAGCATAGGACGCGCCATCCCCACGCAGCACCCCACGGGTATCCATCAAGCGGTACATCGGGATGCCGCCACGCTTGGCCACCTGATAGTCGTTGAAGTCATGCGCGCCGGTGATTTTCACCGCACCCGAGCCGAAATCGGGGTCGGGATAGTCATCGGTGATGATCGGGATCAAGCGGCGGTGTTCTTTTGGGCCAACCGGAATCTCGCACAGTTTGCCAACAATTGGCGCATAGCGCAGATCATCGGGGTGCACCGCAACCGCGCCATCCCCCAGCATGGTTTCGGGGCGCGTGGTGGCGATAGAGATGTAATCACGGGTCTCTTCGAGCGTGATATTTCCGTCGGCATCTTTTTCGATATAGGTATAGCTCTCCCCCCCCGCGAGGGGGTATTTGAAATGCCACATATGGCCGTCAACTTCGGTATTCTCGACCTCAAGATCTGAGATAGCGGTCTCAAAATGCGGGTCCCAGTTGACCAGTCGCTTGCCGCGATAGATCAGACCCTTGTTGTACATATCAACAAACACCTTGAGCACTGCATCATGGAAATTCGCGCTGTTTTCGTGGCCTGTGCGTGGATCGCCTGGGGCACCAGCCATGGTAAAGGCGTTGCGTGACCAGTCGCAGGAGGCCCCAAGCCGCTTTAACTGGTTAACAATGGTGCCGCCGTACTGGCCTTTCCATTCCCAGATTTTTGCAAGAAACTTCTCGCGGCCCAGATCGCGGCGCCCCGGCTGACCCTGGCCGGCCAACATTTTTTCGACCTGTAATTGGGTTGCGATGCCGGCGTGATCCTGGCCCGGTTGCCACAGGGTGTCAAAGCCGCGCATTCGGTGCCAGCGGGTCAACACATCCTGCAGCGTGTTGTTGAACGCATGACCTACATGCAGCGCCCCCGTGACATTGGGTGGTGGGATCATGATACAAAAGGTCTCGGGGCGCGATGCATTGGCCCCGGCGGTAAAGCTGCCGGATGTCTCCCATGCCTCATAGAGCCGGTTTTCGGCCTGCGCCGCATCAAAAGTTTTCTCGAGTGCCATGGCTTGGGTTCCTGTGATCAGCTGTTGTCGCGTGGATAGCCGAGGCGGCCACAAAGGGAAAGCCTGTCACGACAATTTATGCGCTGTTATGCGGTTCGCAATGCCCATTTCCGGCTCGACCGTAGATAATGTATTACGCCTATTGGTTGGGCGTGGCCGCCAAGCGCTCTCGCAGAACTGATGCCGGCGCAAATGTCTTGCCGTCGTATATTTGTGTTTCGGCGGTATAATTAAACCAGAACCTTTCTGTCGCGGTCTCGCGCAGGCGCAGTCCCTCGGGCAGATTTTGGGTGACAATCTCTGCCTCCGTGCAGGCGGCGGCCAAAATGCGCTGAAAAGCCTGCGGGTCTGGCCAGCCTGCCAGATATTGCACGCGCCCCTTGCGCATCATCGCTGGTTGCCCTTGGCATGTGCGTTCGGTCACCTCGGCTGTGCCGGTAAGCCGCTCGAAATAATGCTGGAAACATCCCCCCTTTTCCAGCGCAATCCCCATATCGGGGCGCAGGCTTTCCACCTGAGTGACGGTGGTGTCAAATCCCGGCAGGTCGGGCGGCAAAGGCAAGGTGATCTGCATATTTTCGGTACGGCAGGCACTGCGCGGGCCGATGATCACTGCCGCGCCGCAGCTGGCGAGATCAGCCTTTAGAGATTTGGGCATATGTATCATGCCGGGGGCCATGATCAGTTTATAGTCTGACAAGTCGCGGGTATCGGGCGGCACAATATCGACTGAAAGCCCCAGCGCCCGCGCGGCGCGATAGCTCTCAAAGACCAGATCGAAATAGCGCATATTCTGACCGTGGGGCTGGATCGACCAACTGAAATCGGCGTCATAATCAAAAACAATCGCCACAGGCGCTTTGCAAAAATCTGCGGCTGGGGCTTTGGCAATCTCGTCGGCAACACGGCGGGCCTCGGCGAGACCGGGGGCCTCAGAGCTGTCGGGGTTCAGCAAGCCGCTGTGCAATTGTTCTTGGGCAAACGGCACTTGACGCCAGCGGAAATAGCACACGGTTTCGGCACCGTGGGCAAAGGCTTCCCACGTCCAAAGGCGAACCATGCCAGGCAGGGGTGCAGGGTTATAAGGGGCCCAGTTGACCGGTCCGGGTTGTTGTTCCATCACCCACCAGCGTCCCCGCCCAACAGCGCGGTAAAGATCGTGGTGAAAGGCTTGAAAGTCGGGGTCGCCCTGACGGGCAAATTTTTTCTTATAGGCTTCTGTCGCGGTGATGCGATCCTCGAGAAAGCCCAGAGGATAGCTGTCCCAACTGGCAATATCGAGATCGGCCCCCACATCAAAATGGTCAAAATCAGTGATCCGTCCCATGTAATTATGGGCGATCGGCGCCGGGGACCGGCGTCGGATGATATCCGTTTGTAATTTGTTAAAGCTGACAACCTGTTCTGACGTAAACCGTCTGAAATCAAGATGATGGCTGGGGTTGGCCTCGGTCACGGTCAGATTGGGTAGATCGATCTGCTCAAAATTGTCATACTCCATTGACCAGAACACATTACCCCAAGCGGTGTTCAACGCGGTGATATCGCCATCATTGCTGTCATGTTCAGTCCCGGGATAGCGGTTGCGCAACCATGTTTGAAACGCGCTCCGGGCGGCAGCAGAATAACTGATCGTGGTGTCGTGGCAGCCGTATTCATTATCGGTTTGCCATGCAGCAACATAAGGGTTTTCTCCATAGCGGGCGGCCAGTTCTGTCACGATACGTGCGCAGTGCTGGCGGTAGCCGATATGGCTGAAACAATAGTGTCTACGGGCGCCAAATTTGCGGGGACGACCATCAATGTCTAGGGCCAGTATGTCCGGGTTTTGATCGACAATCCAGCGGGGCGGGGTTGCCGTGGGAGTGCCGAGCACAACCTTCAGGCCGGCACTGCCCAAAATGTCGATGGCACGATCGAGCCAGCCCCAGTTATACTGCCCGGGTTGTGGTTCGAGACGGCTCCAGGCGAATTCACCGATACGCACCCAAGTAAGCCCGGCTTTGACCATTTTCTCCGCATCGCATTGCCAGATTTCTGGCGGCCAGTGTTCGGGATAATAACAGCAACCAAGACTGCGCGGGTGGGCGGTCATAAGATCACTCGGTGTTCTAGTTGGCCAGTATAGGGCGTATCGCAGGCAAAACTTTGCCCCGCTTGGGGCTCACGGTCATTCAATCCCACAGCGGCCGAGGTGGCGTACAGGGTCTGCATCCTGTCACCGCCAAATGCAGGACAGGACATTTGACTGGTGGGAAAGTTGATTGCAGATAAAAACTGACCGTCTGGTGCGTAGCGCGCTATCCGTGATGATCCCCATTGTGCGTTCCAAACGCAGCCTTCGGTATCGACCACGGCGCCGTCGGGATATCTGTCCTCGGCGGAGAGATCCAGCCAAAGCTCTGGGTCGCCCTCAGGCCAGCCGTCATCGCGCGACAGCGGCTGACGCAGAATCGTCTGTGTGGCGGTATCGGCAAAATAGGCGTATTTGCGGTTGGGCGAAAAACAGATCGCGTTGCTGATTGAGATCGCCCTGTAAAGTGGGCGCAACATGCCTTGATAATAGCGGTATATCACACCGAGGCCTGCTTCCGCCTGTTTGCCCATGGTGCCGATCCAAAACCCACCCCAAGGGTCAGCGCGTCCGTCATTTGATCGGGTGCGCAGGTCCTTGGCCTCGAGTGCAACCACGGTTTGCTGGACCTGGGTGACCAGATTAAAGCTGAACAATCGGGTTTCCGAGGCAATCAGCAGCCTGTCGTGGTCAATCCAACCGGCGGCTGAGACGTGCTCGTCAAACTGCCAATAGTGTTCCGTGTCACCCAAGCGGGTGATCAGGCGCTTGGCGAGAATATCAAACCAGAACAGCTGTTGCCGTTCGGGGTGCCAAAGCGGGCCCTCACCCAATTTGCATTTGGTATCGCTGAAGATCGTGACGGTCATGCGTCCCCCATTCTGTCATAGGCTGCGACCAGATCGCGGGCCTTGGCGGCAACGGTCTGGATGGCCATACCGGGTGTATAAAGCCCGGTGCCGATACCAAAGCCGGTGACCCCGGCATCGTGCCATGTTTTGAAACTTTCCGGGCCCACTCCGCCGACGGCATAGACGCGTGTTTCGGGGGGCAGCACGGCGCGCAAGGCGGCAAGACCCTTTGGCCCTAAAAGGAACGACGGGAACAATTTCAATCCGTCGGCGCCGGCGCGCAGTGCCGCAAAGCATTCCGAAGGCGTCAGAACCCCAGGAAAGGACTGCAGTCCGGCGGCCTTGGTGGCGGTGATCACCGCGAGGTTGCAATCGGGGGATACGATCATTTTGCCGCCGGCCTGCGCCACGGCGTCAACGTCTTGGGGCGACAGCACTGTGCCGGCGCCAATGAGGGCTCGATCTCCAAACGCTTTGGCCATTGCGGCGATACTGTCCAGAGGCTGGGGTGAGTTCAGCGGCACTTCTATTTTGTCGATCCCTGCGGCAACCAGCGCGGCTGTGACAGCCAGCACCTCATCGGGAGTGATACCACGCAAAATTGCAATAATGTCTCGGCTCATTTTGTCAGCTCCTGAAGGGTGTTATATGCGGATTTTAGCCCGTCCAGGGTCATCCGTTCGGTGGCGGTCATTTTGACAGGGCTTCCCTGTGCTGTCAGGGCTCTGCAATAGGCCTGTGCGACCTCTGTGTCGCCCAGCACCGCCACCTGCGTGCCCAGCCAATAGGGTCGCGCCGCCGCCATTTCCAGACCGATTAGCAATCCTGAAAGCCGCGCGCGCGCCGCCTCGGGCGGCAGGGTCGCGATTAAGGATTGGGCGCGCAGGGTAAACAGCTGTGCCGCGATAGCTGCGGGCCGGCTGATGGCATCATCGATGGCGTTTGTGAACATCTCATCGTTCCAGCCAGTTGCACCAACATTGTGGCGCAGCACCGATTCCTTGCAGAGCAGCGCGAACAGTTCGCCGGTCATAAAGGTCTGAAAACTAACCACTTCACCGGCGCTGATATGCACCCATTTGCTGTGGGTGCCAGGCAGGCATAGCACCCCGTCATACTGAGGGTTTCTGCTTAGAAACCCGGCGATCTGGGTCTCTTCGCCACGCATGACATCTGGGGGGGATATCTGTTTGATCCCCGGCAGAAGATAAACCTCAATGCGGGGATCTTTTGTGGTGACACGGGTTGCGTGCTCACCGCTTGGCGGCGGTGTCGGGCAGGGCGCATAGGGCGCTTCCTGCCAGCCCTGACGTGAGCCGACCATGCCGCAGCATATGACATCCATGGGATGCTTGGGTTGCAAGTCCTGTGACAAGAGATCCAGTAAGGTGGCTTCATATTCGGTCGATTGCAGCTGTACCATACCCTGTTCGGTTTCGGTCTGACGGATCATGTTATGATTGTGATCAAGTAGCCAAAGTCGCAGATGTGTGGTGCCCCAGTCAACGGCGGCCCAATGCGCCGGGCCGGTATGTGAGCCGGTGTGTGAGGCGGTCATCCGCTCACCACAACCCCGCCATCGACGGCCCAGAGTTGACTTGTTACCATTTTACTCGCCGACGAGGCCAGAAATAAAACGGTCGGAACGATATCAGCAGGCTCAAGCGTATCAGTCAGGCATTGGCGGGCGACATGCGCGGCAAGGGCTTCGGGCGTGACCCAAAGTTCTTTTTGTTTTTCCGTCAGAACCCAACCCGGTGCAATGGTGTTGACCCGTATCCGGTCGCGGCCAAATTCACGCGCCATAGATCGCGTCAGTCCGGTGATGCCGGCGTTCGCCGTTGTATAGCTGGGATAGCCAGCGTTGCCCATCATATAGCTGATCGAGGAAAAATTGATGATCGCGCCCCCGCCATTGGCCTGCATGCCTTTAATTACCGCCTGACAGGCAAAGAAATATGCCTTGAGATTGATCGCCTGGGTTTGATCCCAAAAGGCTTCGGTGACCTCTTGGGTGCTGTGGCGCACATCATTGGCCGCGTTGTTGACCAAAACAGTCACTGTCCCATGGGCTGTGGCAGCCTGTGCGATGGCGGCCTGCAGGGCGCTGGTATCGGTGATGTCGCAGGGGATATACAGCGGTCTTTGACCGTAAGTTTCATCCATCCGGTCGCAAAAGTCAGCGGCATCCGAACGTTGGACAAAGGCGACGCGGGCGCCTTGCTGCAAAAAACCTTCAGTGAGCGCGGCACCGATGCCAGAGCCCCCCCCGGTAATGAAGACGCTGGCGTCTTTGAGATCTTGAAAAGAAGCTGTGGGTGTCATGTGGCGGGTACCTTTCGAATGCGGGCCGGGGCGGCATGGGGCGTTTCAGAGCAGTAAAAATATAGCATCATGCGGCTGTTGCAGTGTTGAGCCACTGTGGCAACCACTTCTCATGGGCGGTTAATAAATCGTCGACAAGGCGACGGATTTGACCCAGATCCAACTCTGCGGCTGTGCGCGGATCCAGCATCGCGGCGTGATAGATATGGTCGCGATTTTCCGTAAGCAGCGCTTGAACCGTCAACTCCTGTACATTGACATTGGTCCGCATCATCGCAATCAGCTGTGGTGGAATGTCATGGACAGGTTCCGGGTGTAGGCCTTTTCCATCGACGCGGCATGGGACCTCAACGGCGGCACCTTCTGGTAATTGTGGGATCAGGCCTTTGTTGGCCATATTGCCATAGATGGTGCACGCCGTGCCGCCCTGCAGCGCATTCATGATTTGCGCGGCATATTCGTGGCTTTGGGTAACCTTGATCTGCTCGGTGTCACGATAGGCTTTGGCCTGCTGGCCCCAATCGGCGATTTGTTCTTCACAGCGCTTTGGATACTCATCGAGCGGAATTTTGAAGGTGTCAATCAAATCAGGACGGTGAGATTTAATGAACCATGGCACGTATTCGGCGAAATGCTCGGAGGATTCTGTGACAAAATACCCAAATTGTTTCATCACCTCGTAGCGCACATAATTATGGCAGCGTGGATTGTTGCCAGTGGTGCTTGGCAAGCGACCCGTGTGATAGCCCCGTTGTAGGGCGGGATAGAGATTGCCATACGATCCATCTTTCTGTTTGGCAGAAAGATCCAGATAAAACGCCATATGGTTGATGCCGGCGGCGCGATAGCGCAGATCTTCGACAGCAAGGTCCAGATCGCGGGCCAGTTCCTCGGCAGTGCCTTGGACCGAATGGCACAGGCCTATCTGTTTGATGTCGGGAAAGCGCGCGCTGATCGCCCAGGTGTTGATCGCCATCGGATTTACATATTGCAGCAAGGTCGCATCGGGGCAGACCGCGCGCATATCTTCGCAGACCGACCACAAGTGGGGCACAGTGCGCAGGCCGCGCATAATGCCGCCAATACCCAATGTGTCGGCTATGGTTTGATCCAAACCATAGCTTTTGGGCAGATCAAAATCGGTGGTGGTGCAAGGTTTATATCCGCCAATTTGGAACGCAACAATGACGAAATCAGCCCCCTCAAGAGCCGCACGTTGTGATCGGTAAGTGGCGACCTGCGCTTTTGCCCCCATCGCGTCAATCATTTTTGTGGCCACAAGTCGCGAGTCTTCGAGCCGCATGGGATCAATATCCATCAAGGCGAATTGCGCCGAAGATAATCTTGGAAAATGCAGACAATCACCAATAATATTTTTCATGAAAACCGTCGACCCGGCACCAATGAAAGCAATTTTGGGTGTCATGGGTCAGGTCCTTATTTTACCGAGCCGAGTGTCAGGCCGGCGATAAAGTGTTTTTGCATTGCAAAGAACATCATCACCGGTGGCAGGGCGGCAACGATCGAGCCGGCACTCATCAGATGATAGGCGGCCCGGTACTGGCCGTTGAAACTGGTTATACCCGAGGTCACGGGGGTGTTTTCCACCCCTTGGGTCAGTACAATCGCCCAAAAGTAATCGTTCCAGATGAAGGTAAAGACCAGAACTGAAAGGGCGGCGATCGCGGGCCTGACCAAGGGCAGAACCACGAACCAGAAAATCCGCCACTCCGCCACGCCCTCAACGCGGGCCGCTTCGACCAGCTCAAACGGCAAGGCGCGGATAAAGTTGCGCATGAACAGGGTGCAAAACCCGGTTTGAAACGCGATGTGGAATAGTACCAAACCGGTTTTGGTGTTGTATAACCCCATGTCGAGGGTCAGAGTGCGCACGGGCACCATCAGGATCTGAAAAGGCACAAAATTACCGGCGACAAAGAAAAAGAAAATCAGCAGATTGCCTTTGAATTTATACACTCCCAGCGCAAAGCCGGTCATGCACGACAAAGCCACTGCGCCGATCACCGTTGGAATGGTAATATAGATCGAGTTCAGCAGATATTGCGGCATATCGGAGGCGAAAAACACTTTGCCATAATTCTCGACTGCCTCGAAAGACGAGGGCCAACCCCAGTAATTTCCGTTGGTGAAATCCACTGCCGGTTTGATTGAAAATATGGCCACTGCAATAAGTGGCAGTAACCACAAGATCATCACCAGTGGCAGCATACCCTGATAGAAAACCTGCCAATGTGCAGCGCTGCGATGTATCGGTTTGGGAAACACTATCTCGGCTCGCTCTCTTGTTTGTACATCGCCCGGAGGAAATAGACGATAAACACCATCATGATCGCAAACAGCACCACGGCAATCGCCGCCCCGTAGCCCATTCTGAAACCATATTCCGACAGGGCTTTTTCAAACATATAGAACGACAGAACACGCGAGCTGCCGAACGGGCCGCCGTTGGTCATGATCGACACCAGATCAAAACTGCGTAAAGCCCCGATAACCGTAACGACAAAGGCAATAAATGTCGCGGGTCGCAATTGAGGTAGGATGATATACCACAGCATTCTCAGTCCTTTGGCCCCATCGAGGCGGGCGGCTTCCACCTGGTCGGGATCGACTGTGTTCAACCCAGTCAGATATAAGATCATGCAATAAGCGGTCTGTGGCCATAGCCCCGCAAGGATAATCCCATAAGTGACAAGCGTTGGGTCCCCCAAGACGTTGAGAGGGGCAAAGCCCAGAGAGGTAAGGATCGTGTTGAGCAGGCCAAATGTTGGGTCGTAAAACCATGTAAACACTAATCCGACTACGACCTGACTGATCACAAACGGAAAGAAAAACAATGATTTATAAAGCCGAATCCCGGTCACGGTCTGGTTGAGAAATAACGCGATGGCCAGCCCCGTCGGGATCGCCAGCAAATACAGAACCAGCCATTTTAGATTGTTCCACAAAGAAATCTCAAAGGCCCGGTCGCCGAACAGTTTTACATAGTTTTTAAGGCCAATATATTTGGGCTCGCCCAGACCGCTCCATTTGTAGAACGAGATATTGAAACTTTGAAAAATCGGAAAAATAACGTAAATCGCAAAAAACAGAATGCCGGGCATGAGAAATAGCCAAGGCATCAGTTTTTGCTTGTTCCAAAGCGGTTTGGCTTTGATGTGTTGCGTTGTGGCGCTCAACCGTTATCCCTCTGAGGCGCGATGGTCACCTCGCATAAACAGACTTGGTCTTGGGGCTTCTTTTGATGCCCCAAGGCTCTGTGTGTGCAGATTAATAGATGTCTGCCCGTGCAGTTTCCAGACGGTTAAGAATATCTTCAAGATTGTCTGGGAATACCATAAACTCTTGCAGGCCTTCCATGCCGATTCCCGCCATTTCAGCCGGGAAATCGCGATCGAAGAACTGTGCGACACCACCTGGAGAATTTGTGCTGAGCATCGCAAAACCTTGGTTCAGGAATTCATCATCATCAACGGCAGACTGCGCGTTGATCGGTAACTGACCCAGCGCGTTGCCGGCATTGATCAGGGTTTGGTTTTCAGCCGAGACCACAAAGCGCATGAATTCTTTTGCGTTCTCTTTATTTTTTGCCAAGCTGGGGATATGGAACGTGTCGGTTGGTGCATCCTCGGCCATTGCAACATCGGGGTTGATCGAAACAAACTGGTAGAAATCCAGTTTATCATCGCTCAAACCGGCTTCGCGCAGGGGCGCAACTGCGAAGTTCCCAATCAGGATAGCAGCAGCGTCGCCATTGACGATAAAGGGCAACGATTCCTGCCAGCTATAGGTTTGGTGGTTTTCAACAAATGCGCCCATATCGATCAGTTCGCGCCAGTTTGCGAATGTCTGGCGCACCCGTGGGTCTGTCCAGGCAATTTCGCCATTGGCCAATTGCACGTGGAAATCATAGCCGTTGGTTCGCAGGTTGACATAGTCAAACCAGCCACCGGCAGTCCAAAGGTATTTTGTGCCGATGGTATAGCAGGCGCGGCCCGAGGCGACGATCTTGCCACAGTTAGCTTTTTCTTCGGCCCATGTGGTTGGCTCGGTCAGGCCCAGCTCTTTAAAGATATCCTCGCGGTAATATACGCCCCATTGGTAATAGGTATAGGGAATACCCCACTGTTTGCCGTCGAGGGTCAAAGCGCCTTTGGTCGAGGCCAGATTGTTGACGAACTCGTCTTCGGCCCACAGATCGCTGACGTCTTCAAATAGGCCCGCATCTACAAAGGGAATCATCCGGTTGGCGGCGTACCAATTTGTCAAATCAGGCGCGTTGGCCGACGTAAAGTTCAGGATCTGGGTCTTCATATTTTCCCGATCGATCACCGTGAGGTCGATATTGAGATTCGGGTGCATTGCGCCAAAGCGATCAATCATTCCCTCCATCACGGCACGGGGCGCTGGATTTGACATATCCGAAAAAATTACCAGATCGCCCGACAAAGCGTGGCTGCCGGCAAAGGCGCCGGTCGCGAGCAGGGTCGAGGTTGTTGCGGCAACAACCGTCTTTTTGAAATTGAATAACACGGGTTTCCTCCTGATTAGGGCGTTGGGTGTCGTTTGCTTGTTGTGTTCCATTTAATGGAACTCTTTTCCGACTATTGAAACTATGAGTTGTTTCCTTTAGAATTGTCAAGGAGTTGTTTCAGGGCGTTTTTTAAACGCGCAGTGGGAGGAGCGGTTTTGGATAAGGCAACCACCTCGGATGGAACCGTTGGAAAGGCGCTTGAGCTTTTAGACCGGGTTGCCGAAAAAAAACGCCCGGTGCGATTTACTGAGTTATTAGCAGGGTCCCCCCATCCCAAAGCCACGTTGCACCGCCTGCTGCAGACATTGTTAAGCCAAGAAATGCTGTCGTATGATCGGGAACGGCAGACCTATTCATTGGGGCTGCGCTTGGTCACTCTGGCACATGCTGCCTGGCGGCAAAGTTCGCTGGCGCCCATCGCGCGGCCTTTTTTGGATGCGCTTGCCGCACGATTGGGCGAAACCATTCACTTGGCGCAGCTGGACAATGGGCAGGTGCTGTATCTGGATAAACGAAACGCCGCCGATCCGATCGAAATGTTTTCGCAAGCAGGTAAAACCGGCCCGGGATATTGCACGGGCATTGGCAAGGCGATGCTGGCGTTTTTGCCAGACGAACAGCGCAGAATGGCCATTCAGCAGCAGGGTTATTTTGCGCATACGCACCACACGATCACCAATGCCTCTGCTCTGAGCGATGAGCTGGCGATCATTCGAGAACAGGGCATGGCCTTTGATCGCGAAGAACATGAGACCGGTATTATCTGCGTCGCTGTGCCAATCCTTTCGCACAAAGGACGACCCATTGGCGGCTTGTCGCTGACCTCTTCGACACAGCGCGCCGCCCTTGCCGATCTGCATAAATTTGTACCCATTTTGCATGAACAAGCCCAGGAAATTTCAAGCGCTGCGGAACATTGGCAATTCCCATTCCCGTAGCAACCGACAGAGAGCGAGGATCAATGTCAGTTATAGAGTTAACCGATTTGGTGAAGACCTACGGAGAGACCGAGGTGATCCATGGCGTAAACCTCACCGTGGAAGATGGCGAGTTTTGTGTTTTTGTCGGGCCTTCTGGTTGCGGTAAGTCGACGCTGCTGCGGATGATTGCAGGCCTGGAGGAGACCACCAAAGGTCAGATTTGCATTGGTGCGCGGGACGTCACCCATGTCGATCCGGTTGACCGGGGCGTGGCTATGGTGTTTCAGACCTATGCGCTTTATCCACATATGACGGTGGCTGAAAATATGGGCTTTGGTCTGAAAATGAACCGGGTTCCCAAGGCCGAAATCAACGCCAAAGTGACCGAGGCCAGCCGGATATTACAGCTGGATGATTATTTGCAACGCAAACCCAAGGCTCTGTCTGGTGGCCAGCGGCAGCGGGTGGCCATCGGGCGGGCGATTGTCCGCGGTCCCGAAGTGTTCTTATTTGATGAGCCATTGTCAAATCTCGATGCTGAATTGCGCGTTGATATGCGGGTTGAGATTGCGCGCCTGCACAAAGAGATTGGCGCTACGATGGTCTATGTCACCCATGATCAGGTTGAGGCGATGACGCTGGCTGATAAAATAGTTGTGCTGCGTGCGGGGGTGATTGAACAGTCTGGCCGGCCGGTTGATTTGTATAATGATCCTGCCAATAAATTTGTGGCAGGCTTTATCGGGTCGCCTGCAATGAATTTCCTGAACGGTGTTGTTGAACAGGGACGGGTGCGGATTACGGCCTTGAATGATCTGACCATTGAGGCACCGGTTGCGCTAGCTCAAGACGATGGCCTGCCTGTTGTGGTTGGCTTGCGACCCCAAATTTTGACGGCCAACACTGGCCCCAACACTGGTGTCAGTACTGGGGCTAGTACTGCGGCCACCCCTGACACGGGATTGACCGTAGAAATTTGTGAACATCTGGGGGGCGTCTGTTATCTGTATCTGTCAACACCGACCGGGGAGCGGTTGGTGGTCGAGACGCGGGCTGAGGAAATCTTGCCCGTGGGGACTGAGGTTTCCGTCAGTTTTGAGGACAAAAAAGCACTGTTTTTTGATGTGATAACCGAGCAGCGGTTGCGCTGAGGCTGGTAATCTGGGCGCGGTGCTGCCCCAAGAGACCACGGTGGCTATTTTTTACGCCGCATGCCAGTGGGTTTTGTTGAAGCAGGTCATGGCTTGATTGCGCCAATCAAAGTGTCTGGCATCGGTGAAGCGCTCAAGCTTCACGGCTGATTTTGGTGGTGAGATGGATCAGGCTTTCAGAACTTTTCACGCCTTTGGCCCCACCGATATAATCCAGCGTCAAATCCAATTCCTCGGTGCTGGCTGCGGTGATCTGGACCAGCAGGTCAAACCGTCCCGACGTGGTATGGACGGCCATTACATTGCTGAGCGATTTTAACCGCATCAGCACCTCTGCCGCGGCGCGGGGCTCTATTGCGACCAATGCCGTGGCGCGCAGAGCTGGGCGCCCTGCAGCACCCAGACGCAGGGTATATCCCGCAATGACACCTCGGGCCTCCAGCCGGTCAATACGCGCCTGAACCGTGGTGCGCGCAATGCCAAGCTGCTTGCCCAAACGGGCAACTGACGTCCGTGCATTTGTCCTTAACGCCCCGATCAGCGCTTGATCAATTTCGTCTAATTGCATGTTAGTGGTGTCAGTTTGCCTATAATTTCGACCATAATGGATCATCTGGCCGGTGATATCAACCAAAAACCATCGCATACTGGAGGCTACAATAACGCTAACGTTCCAAAAGGCTGTTGAATGTACTCCTCTCTTCCCATTAGCTCTTCGCTGCATGCGCATCTTTGGCAAAGCTATTCTGACCGGCCGGTGTTGTATTTTTCCCCAAAAGTTCTGCATGAAAGTTACCGGCGCTTTTTGTTGGGTTTTGACGGTCTTGTAACTTATGCCGTCAAAGCCAATGCCAGTTCTCTGGTGCTTGATAATCTTGCCTCGGCTGGGCTGACCACCTTTGATGTGGCCTCGCCAGCTGAAATGCAAACCGTGCGTGCGGCGCTGCCCAGTGCGGTCCTGCATTATCATAATCCGGTGCGATCTCTGGTCGAGATTGCTGAAGCGAAACGTTTTGGGGTGCAGTCGTGGGCGGTGGACAGTCAGACCGAGTTGGACAAATTAGGGGCGCTGGCAACAGGTACCGAAATCGCAGTGCGATTGCATATTCCGGTTGCAGGCGCTGCCTATGATTTTGGCGAAAAATTCGGCGCTGGTCCAGAACAGGTGGTCGCACTTTTGCGCCGTGTCAAACAGCGCGGTCTGACCCCGTCACTGACCTTTCATCCGGGCACACAATGTACCGATCCAGCGGCATGGGTGCGGTATATCGAGGTGGCTCATGCGGTGTCACAGCGGGCTGAAGTTGACCTTGAAAGGGTGAATGTGGGCGGTGGTTTTGCGGTTTGGCGCGACCGTCAGGCGCCAGATCTGGAGCGCGTCTTTACCCAGATAAGCGATTGCGTCAAAGCGTTGTTTGGCGAAAAATCACCGGCGCTTGTCTGTGAACCCGGACGGGCCATGGTGGCCTCTGCCTTTACGCTGGCCACCCAGATCAAGGCCTTGCGCGGCCTGCGAACCGTGTTTTTGAACGATGGCGTTTATGGTCTCTTATCCGAGTTTCGCGATCTGGGTGTGTCCCAGCGCTATCAAGCGTGGCGCGCGGGCAGCAAACTGGCCGGCCCTTCGGCCGCCTACACGGTGTTTGGTCCGACTTGTGATAGTATCGACAAGCTGCCGTCGCCACTCCATCTGCCAAAATCGATACAAGAGGGCGATTATCTGCTGTTTTCGGAAATAGGGGCATATTCTCTCAGTCTTGCGACTGCCTTTAATGGCTATGGCGGGTGTGAGATTGTTGCGGTCACCGATTTTTAATTTGGGTGTCTTTTGGCAAAGATCCTAGCTGTACATTCAGAAATTCGGACGGTTTGTCATCGATCTATCTTTCAGCTTTATGGCCGTTTGCGACATCCTATCTGGACAGATGCGAGGGTCCTGCTAGATGTGACTTAACACAATGCAGGGGATGGTTTTGGAAAAATTCGGCAAGAGCCAATCGGTCATTCGGTCAGAGGATGTGCGCTTTCTCACGGGGCACGGCGCCTATGTTGACGATATTTCACCCGCGAGCGCATTGGTGGCCTATGTGTTGCGCGCCCCGGTCGCGCACGCGCGGATCGTTGCGCTTGATCTGGCCGAGGCCTGCGCGTGCGACGGGGTGCACCTGGTGATAACCGCTGCTGAGCTTCACTCGGCAGGCGTGGCGCTGGATATGACGGCCAGCACGGTTCCCAATTTGGATGGCAGTCAAGGGGCGGCGCCGATGCGGCCTCTACTGGCGCAAGATCGCGTGCGCTTTGCGGGGGAGGCGGTGGCGGTGGTGATTGCCGAAAGTCTCGAATTGGCGCGCGATGCCGCCGAACAGATTATGGTGGATTATGATGAATTGCCGGTGCACCTCAGCCTTCAGGCGGGTGGTGAGCCGCTGCACAATGAGGCACCTGAGAACCGGGCTTTTGATTGGGGCTTTGGCACCAAAGACGCCACTGAGGCGGCGTTTGACAAGGCGGCGCACCGGGTGCGTTTGCGCATCGACGACAATCGAGTAATCGTCAATGCGCTTGAGCCACGCGGGTGCTTTGCTGAATGGGATGGCAACCGTCTGCATTTATCTGTCAACGGGCAGGGGGTTTGGAATCAAAAAAATCGCCTTGTTGACATGCTGGGCCTCACCCCCGAGCAGGTGCGGGTGACCAACCCCGATGTGGGTGGGGGGTTTGGGATGAAGGCCATGAGCTATCCAGAATATTATGTCGTGGCTCACGCCGCGATACAGCTTGGCCGGCCGGTGCGCTGGATGTCGGATCGCAGCGAGGCGATGCTCAGTGACAATGCAGGTCGCGATCTGGTTTCGACTGCCGAACTGGCCTTTGACAGCAACTATAAGATGACCGGCTATCGGGTGCACAGCCTGTGCAACATGGGGGCATATAACTCGCAATATGCTCAGCCGATCCAAACTGAGTTGTTTTCCAAGGTGCTCACCGGGGTGTATGATATTCCTGCGGCCTGGCTGCGGGTTGAGGGGTTTTATACCAACACCACGCAGGTGGATGCCTATCGCGGCGCTGGGCGACCTGAGGCGATTTATGTGCTTGAGCGTTTGGTCGACCGCGCTGCCCGAGACTTGGGCGTGGACCCATGGGAATTGCGGCGGCGCAATTTTATCCCCTCAGCGGCGTTTCCCTACACTACGGTCAGCGGCGAAACTTATGACGTTGGCGATTTTCACAGGCTGTTGAGCCGTGTTGAACAGACCTCGGATAAAGCCGGTTTTAGGCAACGCAGAGCGCTTAGTGCTGCGGCAGGTAAGTTGCGTGGGCAGGGATTGTGTTACTATATTGAAAGTATTCTCGGCGATCCTGAAGAAAGCGCGGATATAAGATTTAATGAGGATGCGACGGTGACAATTTTTGTCGGAACACAATCCAATGGTCAGGGCCATGAAACGGTCTATGCCCAGTTTCTGTCGGATCAGACCGGGGTTCCAGCAGACCGGATTGGCGTGGTGCAGGGCGACAGCGATCTGATTGCCACAGGGGGCGGCACCGGGGGATCGCGTTCGGTGACCGTTCAAAACAATGCGACCCTGGCCACAGTGGCGAAAATGATCGCAGCTTTTACGCCTTATGTGGCCGATAAAATGGGAGTGGCTGAAGATCAGGTCAGCTTTGACGACGACACTTTCCGCGCTGCGGGGTCTAACCTGACGCCAAGCTTTCTTGAGGCCGCCGCGATGGCGCGACAAGATGGCCGCCTTGATCTTTTGCGCCATCAGGCTCGGGCGACGCTGCCGGCGCGATCCTATCCCAACGGCGGTCATGTCGCCGAGGTCGAGATCGACCCCGATACCGGAGTTGTGACGGTTGAGCGCTACAGCGTGGTGGACGATTTTGGCAATCTGATCAATCCAATGCTGGCTGAAGGCCAGGTCCATGGTGGCGTCGCCCAAGGCATCGGTCAGGCAATTACCGAGCATGTGGTGTATGACGACAGGGGTCAGTTGCTGACCGGTAGTTTTATGGATTATGCAATGCCGCGCGCCGATAATATCCCTCTGGTGCGCTTTGATACTGAAGCGGTGCCGTCGACGGCAAATGCGATGGGTATGAAAGGCTGTGGCGAGGCAGGCACCGTGGGCGCGCTTGCTGCTGTGGCCAATGCCGTCCAAGACGCCCTTTGGGATCACGGTGTGCGTCAGGCCGATATGCCGTTCACTCCTCAGCGCGTATGGGAGATGCTAAACCACAATGCGATCGCGGCTGAATGAAATTTTCCAGCGCTGGCTTGGCCGGTACAAGAAAACTCCAAAGCCCGATGGAGGCCCGGCGCGCATGCCGCGCAACCATGTTATTATTATCGATGGGACCATGTGTGCGCTGACACCGTCTGGCTATGAGACAAATGCTGGCTTGAGTTACAATCTGGTCTGCGAAACCGGCGCAGCTTGCGTCCATTATGAGCCAGGTATCCAGTGGCGTGACTGGACCTCGGCGCTCGAGGTGGCATTGGGGCGTGGCATTAATGAGCAAATTCGCCGTGCCTATGGTGTATTGGCGTCACGCTACCGGCCCGGTGACCGGATTTATTTGATCGGTTATTCGCGGGGGGCCTATGCGGTGCGGTCGCTGGCGGGTGTGATTGATAAGGTGGGCTTGTTGCGCGCCGAGCAGGCCACGATGCGCAATATCCGGCAGGCCTATCGCCATTACCAGCACGGGGCAGACAATTCTTTTGCGTCTAAGTTCAAGGACTTATATTGTCACTCAGACACGCCGGTGGAAATGATTGCGGTCTGGGATACGGTGCGGGCGCTGGGCAACCATCTGCCGCTGTTCGCCCGCTGGACGGCGGCCCGCCATTTGTTTCACGATCATCATTTACCCATGAGTGTCAAACATGGATATCAAGCCTTGGCCGCTGATGAAAACCGGCAGGTATTCGCGCCTATTCTATGGCGCAGTACGCAAGGATGGCCGGGCCAGGTGCAACAGATGTGGTTTCGTGGCAGCCATGCTGATATCGGCGGGCAAGTGGGTGGTTTCCCCGCATCACGTCCACTGGCAAATATTTCGCTGGTATGGATGCTGAGCCGTGCCGAAGACTGTGGCTTACCGTTACCTCCGTTGTGGAGAAACCGCTTTTTTCGCGATAGTGACGCGCCCTCGGTGGGCACTTGGCAGGGATGGAGCAAGTTCTTTTTACGTCGCAAACGCAGGACAATTGGTGCGGATCGCTCAGAACAGGTTTATGATCTGCTTCATAAAGAGCCCGCCGCTGCGGCGTCTGATCTGGTGACACGCTAAAACCGAAAGCCCTCGGTTAAGACAGGGGTATAACGATCCGATCTGCCAGTTGGTTGGCTTTGAAATTGCCAGTGGTCGCCTCTGGCGTGCGCTTTTGGGTTTGTGCGGTGAGCGTTCGTTGCGACCGATAAATCAACCAAGGGGCTATGTTGGTCCAAACAGGGCTTTTGCCGCCCTTTGAGATGCGATATGGTCGGGCTATGACATCTCCTTATTCCGATACATTCTTGCGCGACATTCTCAGGCGTACCAAAGTGATTGCTTTGGTGGGCGTGTCGGCAAACCCGGTGCGCGCCAGTAATTTTGTGGCCCGCTATCTCGGCCTGCGCGGCTATCGGGTTTTGCCAATAAACCCGGCCTATGCAGGGCAGACGCTGTTTGGTGAAACCGTTAAAGCAAATCTCTCCGAACTCGAGGCACCGGTTGATATGGTCGATATTTTCCGCCGGTCTGAGGCGGTGCCAGAAATTGCTGAAGATGCGATGCGGCTGTTTCCGACGCTGCGCACTATCTGGATGCAATTTGGCGTGCAACACCCACAAACCGCCGTGATCGCCGAGGCGCGCGGGTTTGACGTCGTGCAAAACCGCTGCCCTAAAATCGAATACCAACGTCTGTTTGGAGAATTGCGCCGAGGCGGTTTTAACACGGGCATTATTTCTTCAAAATTGGTATTGTAAGCTGAATAAAATTATGAATTTCCCTCCCGACTATGGGTCAGGAGCGGTAGGAGCGCGCCAACATCAGCCATGATGTTGTTATGAAGGGCCAGCTATTGTGGCTGCAGGCTTCACGAATAATGGAATTCACGGTCTCTCAAAGGAGGGTCCTGCAACATGTCCTGTCTGGATTTTAAATTCATTTAGCTGATAGCGCATAGTCCGATCGCGCCTTGCCTCATAGCTTGCGCGCGGCTTTCTCGCTGAGCCCTGACTGGCCCTGACGTCGCGCCAGTTCATCCATCACATCACCAAGTGCCACGCCGCGTGATTTCAGCATCACCAACAGATGGAACAACACGTCTGCTGCCTCTGATGTGAGCCGCATTTTGTCGTCTTTCACAGCCTCGATAATCGCCTCTATCGCCTCTTCGCCAAATTTTTCAGCGCATTTCTCGGGGCCTTGGGCCAATAAGCTCGCGGTCCAGCTCTTTTCGGGGTCGGCAGTTGCGCGGACCTCGATACTGGCAAAAAGGTCTTCTAGGGTCATGTTTCAATCCTCATGGCAAGACCGGCTGCGGCCATATGCGCCTTGGCCTCGGCTATTGTGTATTCGCCGAAGTGAAAGATCGACGCGGCCAGCACCGCTGAAGCGCCGCCCTCGGTGACGCCTGCGACCAGATGGTCCAGATTGCCGACCCCGCCCGAGGCGATCACCGGCACACTCACCGCGTCTGAAATGGCGCGGGTCATCGGTAGGTTGAAGCCGGCTTTGGTGCCATCGCGGTCCATCGAGGTCAGCAGAATCTCGCCTGCGCCGCGTTCGGCGATCATTGTGGCAAAGGCCACTGCGTCAATGCCCGTCGGCTTGCGGCCGCCGTGGGTGAACAGCTCCCATTTTCCGGGGGCCACGGTTTTGGCGTCGATGGCGCACACGATGCATTGGCTGCCAAATTGATCGGCGGCCTCGGCCACCACATCGGGGTTGGCCACAGCGGCAGAATTGAAGCTGACCTTGTCGGCTCCGGCCAGCAAAAGCGCGCGCACGTCTTGGGTGCTGCGCACACCGCCGCCCACGGTCAACGGGATATAGCACTGCTCGGCGGTGCGGCGCACCATGTCAAACATGGTGCCGCGGTTTTCATGCGTGGCGTGGATATCGAGAAAGCACAACTCATCCGCGCCGGCTGCATCATAAGCCCGTGCCGCATCCACCGGGTCACCAGCATCGCGCAAACCGACAAAGTTCACGCCCTTGACCACGCGGCCGTCGGCGACATCCAGACAGGGAATGATACGGGTTTTAAGCATTCAGGGCCTCAAGTGCTTGTGCCAAATCAATCGCGCCATCATAGAGCGCCCGGCCTGAAATGGCGCCGTTCAAATCTGCCCCGCAATCGCGCAGTGCGATTAAATCGGCCAGTGATGACACACCACCAGAGGCTATGACCGGAATGGATACGGCATGGGCCAAAGCCGCAGTCGCCGCGATATTGGGCCCTTGCATCGCCCCGTCGCGATTGATGTCGGTATAGATAATTGCTGCAACACCCGCGTCTTCGAATGATTTCGCCAGGTCGGTTACCATCACATCGGTTTCCTCGGCCCAGCCCTTGGTGGCAACACGCCCGTTTCGGGCATCAATACCAACTGCGACCTGACCGGGAAAGGCTTTGGATGCCTCTCGGACCAACGCAGGGTTTTCGACCGCAACTGTACCCAAAATAACCCGTGCCAACCCCTTGTCGAGCCAGCGTTCAATTGTTGCCATGTCGCGGATGCCACCGCCCAGTTGCGCTGGCGTTTTACTCTGTGCCAAAATTGCTTCAACCGGCGCAGCGTTGACCGGTTCGCCCTCGAACGCGCCGTTCAGATCGACCAAATGCAGCCAGTCGCATCCCGCATTTACAAAATCCATTGCCTGCGCGGCGGGGTCGGTGTTAAAAACGGTGGATTTTTCCATATCTCCACGCAGCAGGCGCACCGCCTTGCCATCTTTCAGATCAATTGCGGGATATAGGATCATCTTTTGCCTCATGAGGAATTGGTTTTCGCCTTCGTGTGGCATGCTGTGGCTTGAAATGCAACGCGGCCACAAAACGGTCTTGCCAATGTGCTGCGAATACGCGCATGCTGTGGCCGACTTGGGGAGAGAGTTTATGAAACATATCTATAGGATCGCACTGGCCTTTTTGGTAACGGTTGGGATGGCGCAGGCCGATCCGCTTTTTGGTATCTGGCAGTCGACAGCGGATGACAATGGCAATTTTGGGCACATTGAGATGCAGGATTGCGACGGTAAGATCTGTGGTACCCTGATCAAGAGCTTCGGCCCATCCGGAAAACAAATTAGCAGCGAGAATGTTGGTAAGCTGATTGTTTGGGACATGAAATCCAAAGGTAACGGCAAATATGGTTCTGGCAAAATTTGGACCCCGGATCGCGATAAGACCTATGCCTCCAAACTGGTCTTATCCGGAGATCAATTGCGTGTGTCCGGTTGTATCCTGATACTTTGCCGCGAAGGTGGCATCTGGCAACGGGTTAAGTAGCCTCACGTTTTTTCACGGCGCCCATTTTAAAAAATTTGCGATCAGTTTTAAGCCGGTTTTCTGGCTTTTTTCCGGATGAAACTGCATGCCCAAAAGGTTATCGCGGCCGATAATCGCGGTGATCTCGCCGTCATATCCGACATGGGCCAGGCGCTGTTCGGGTTGCGAGACCTGCATGTGGTAGGAATGCACGAAATAGGCGTGATCGCCTGATTTTATGCCATTAAACACCGGGTGGGGGCTGTCTAATATCAAATCATTCCAGCCCATATGCGGGACTTTGACAGCCGGGTCCTTTGGGGTGATTTTCGTCACCTCGCCAGTGATCCAGTCAAACCCGTCGGTTGGAGTGTATTCCAGACCTTGACTGGCCATCATCTGCATCCCGATGCAAATGCCTAAAAACGGCTGGGCTTTGCGGATCGCGACCTCTTCGAGTGCCTCGAACAAACCGCGATGGTCGAACAAGGCGGTGCGGCATGCGGGAAACGCCCCGTCACCGGGCAGGACAATCCGGTCGGCACGGCGCACCACGTCGGGGTCTGAGCTGAGCGCAACCTGCCCAGAGGCGACCTCATCGGCCATCCGCTGAAAGGCCTTGTGGGCTGAGTGCAGATTACCGCTGTCGTAATCGACGATCACTGTGGTCATGGTGATTAAAGCGCCCCTTTGGTCGAGGGCAGCTGTCCCTCGGCACGTGGGTCTATCGCCACCGCAGCACGCAGCGCGCGGGCCACTGACTTAAAGGCGGCCTCTGCGATATGGTGGCTGTTGAGGCCATGCAACTGATCCAGATGCAGGGTGATGCCGCCATGCGCGCTCAAGGCTTGAAAAAATTCGCGCAGCAATTCGCAATCAAAGCTGCCAATCCGCTCGGTTGGAAGGTCGATCCCCCAAACCAGATAGGGCCGCGCAGACAGATCCAGTGCACAGCGTACCAGCGCATCATCCATCGGCAACAGGCAGCTTCCATAGCGTTGAATGCCTTTTTTGTCGCCCACCGCCTGTACAAGCGCCTGTCCCAGCGCGATGCCAGTATCTTCGACGGTGTGATGATCGTCTATATGATGATCGCCCTTGGCGCGGACCGTCAGATCGAACATCGCATGACGGGCCAACTGATCAAGCATATGATCAAAAAATCCGACACCGGTTTGATTGTCATATGTACCTGTGCCATCGAGGTTGAGGTCGATGGTGATCTGGGTCTCGGCAGTGGTGCGGGTAATTTTGGCGGTGCGCATGGGGTACTTATCCTGTGATTTGCCCCCTTATAGACATTGCACAGCCCCGCGCCAAGTCGCTTGCGCCGCGCGCCGTGTTGTGACAGCTTACCGGAAACTGAATGAGGTCTTTCATGAGCACCTGTGTATTTATTCAAATTCGCTGTAAACCCGGAAAAACCTATCAAGTTGCCGAAGATATTGTGCTGCGTGAGCTGCATTCAGAGCTGTATTCAACCAGCGGTGACTATGACATGATCCTGAAAATGTATATCCCGGCAGATCAGGATGTGGGTAAGTATATCAACGACAATCTTCTGGGCATTGCCAATATTGAACGGTCACTGACCACATTGACGTTCAACGCGTTTTAAAGGGCCCGCGTATGATTATGCGTCGGGCTTTGCAGATCACTTGGCAGGGGTGTCTTGGATGGCCTAGCAGTGAAACAGCCCGGACGCAGGGCGGCTATGTCTGAGTACAATAGGTTATCTGCGGTTGAAATGCGCCGGATGCTGGGCGCGGGTGAGATGTCGGCGGTTGATCTTCTGACCGATTGCATCGCCGCGATTGATGCTGAGAACCTGCGGGTCAATGCCGTGGTGACCCGGTGCTTTGATCACGCCAGACAACAGGCGCTGGCCTGTGATGTGGCGCGGGCCAACGGTGCCCCCTGTGGACCGTTGCACGGGCTTCCAGTGCTGATCAAGGATCTTATGGATACCGCCGGGCTGCGCACAACTTATGGCAGTCGTTGCTTTTCTGACCATGTGCCCGATAGCGATGCGTTGATCGTCGAACGCTTGAAAGCGGCGGGCGCAATCGTGCTTGGCAAAACCAATACGCCCGAGTTTGGGGCTGGGGCGAACACCCGCAATCTGGTGTTTGGCGCCACCGGCAACCCGTTTGATTCGGCGCTGACCAGCGGTGGCTCGTCTGGTGGCTCGGCTGCCGCTTTGGCCTGCGATATGGCGCCATTGGCGACCGGCTCTGATTTGGGGGGCAGTCTGCGTATCCCGGCGTCGTTTTGCAGCGTGGTGGGCATGCGTCCAACCCCCGGTGTGGTTGCGTCGCGGTCTTATGTGTCGGGGTTTTCGCCACTCTGGTGTGATGGCCCTATGGCGCGTACGGTTGAAGATGTGGCGTTGATGTTATCGGCCATTGCAGGATGGGACGCCGCCGATCCGCTGTCATCGCCCGCAACTGGCTTTGATTTTGCAGTTTTTGACAACGGCGATGCTGCCACGGATCCTGTGCAGCTTTGCGTTGGATTTTCCACCGACTTAGGGGTGGCAGTGGTTGATGATGCGATCCGCGATGTGTTTGCGCAGCGCTTGCCTGTGCTGTCGCAGTGTTTTGGTGCCAGCACACCGATAGACATTGATCTGTCTGAGACCACCGAAGTTTTTAAAATACTGCGGGCCGCAAGCATGGCGGCCTCTTATGGGGCTTTAGTTGCGCAAAAGGCCGGTGATATCGGTCCGAATGTGCTGAGCAATGTGCGCGATGCTGATCGCTATAGCCTGTTGGATGCCGCTCGGGCAAATGCAGCTCATACCCGGATTTACCGGCGGTTTCAGGCTCTGTTTGATGAAATTGATGTGTTGATTTGCCCCGCTACCGCGGTGACACCGTTTCCGCTTGAGCAAAACCATCCCGATACAATCAACGGCGCGCCGCTTGAAGGGTATTTTGCCTGGGTTGCGATCACTTCGGCGCTCTCGCTTACTGGCTGTCCGGTGGTCACACTGCCCTGTGGGCTTGATCATGCTGGGATGCCGTTTGGGATTCAATTGGTGGGGCGCCCACATGGGGATCTGGCGCTGTTAAAAACCGCCTACCGGCTGGAAAAGGCACTTGTGCAGCAGGGCCTAGGGCGGGTTGTTCCCCCTCTCTGAATGTCTGCCATTTCCGGCACGGTTGCCCTGTTGCAGTAAGCTCTCCAAGGCCTGGGCCGTGGGTCTCTGAGGTCGCGTCAATTCTATGTGGAGCTGTCTGTCGCTTGCCGGTGCATGTCCTGATATGGCAGGAGCGGGTGACATGAAAACCATTGTGGATGACATCACAATGCCTGCCCAGCAGTGCGTCAAGCCGCCTGAAAATGTTGTTTTTCAAACCGGTTGGAACGATAGACGCGCGGTCGCGCCCGCAGTGGTGTTTCCATAGTATATTTTGGATGAGTGGGCATTTGTAGCCACCAGACGAGCGGAAACAGGATGCAGGGCGCATTTTGAGGCTGGGTTAGAGGAGAGAAGGGGTGGATTTCCCGAGTAAGCCGATCATTTGGTGTTGCTTTAGCGTCAGCGGTTTTGAGATGAACATTGTGGCGGGACCGCCCTATTCTATTTTTGGGAAATAAAATAGAAACCACCCCACCACCAAAAGCTTATTCGTCGAGCCTTTGGCGGTTGGCAGAGCGGTTCGATCAAAACAACGCTCGGATTAAAGGGTGTTGATGCAGTGCTTGAGAAAATGGCGGCGCGATCCACTGCGGTGGCAGAAGCAATTTCAGACTCAAAAAAATAGCCCCCTTCCGCTCGGGTAATCTGTGCTGAACCCTGCCTGGCTAGGACTCCCATATGACATATGGTTTACGGTCACCCCCCAAATATCCGGGATCGAAACGCATGACCTCGCCTTAGTGCTTCGGTCTAAAGATGCCAAGCGCGCGGTGATCGATCTGACCGACAGGACGCTGCATTAAAGAAATAGCCGCCTTCCGCTCGGATAATCTGCGCTCAACCCCGCACGGTTAGGACCCCCACATGACATATGATTTCACGGTTATCCCCGGCAACTCCGGGATCGAAACGAACGACCTCGGCCTCGTGCTGCGGCATAAAGATGCCAATGGCGCGGTGATCGATCTAACCGGCGCAACGTTGCATTTTACCGCCAATTACGGGTCGACAAACGTGCTGTCTAAGTCCTCGCCAGACATTACTTGGGACAGCCAAACCGGGGAAATTGTGGTCCCGTTTTCCGTGGATGACACC
>ERZ802822.132-NODE-132-length-56552-cov-15.538787_pt1 | contig 56552 bp, 63 predicted proteins | sample MGYA00345649_ERZ802822 | MGnify/ENA primary metagenome ERZ802822 (study PRJEB30503, sample SAMEA104212359) | marine metagenome | biome: Westerlies Biome; feature: [SRF] surface water layer (ENVO:00010504) within the epipelagic zone...; material: water... | reverse complement strand
CCATGCCCCAAACGAAAAGTCCAAGGAGCCGGTGCCAACAGACGCGGTCTCGCTGGAATAAGTGCCGAAGACCAGTGTGTGTGCGGCGGCAACCGTGCTGACATTCATGGCATGGCTGAAATTCGTGGCAATTGTGGCATCTGAAATTTCGATGTCCATTCCGGTGCCACTGGATGCCACTGACAAACCGGTAACTTCCTCGACCACGGACAGGCTGGTATCCATCTTCTCAAAGCCGCTCTTGACCTGGCCAAGACCGGAAATCTCGACTGTGCGCTTGTCCTTGGCTGTTGTGATGGCAGATTCTTTTGGGGCGCGTTCAGCCTCGACGAGCGCATCGATGATGTCGTTCGTCTGCAGCCCACTGCCGACATTCAGCGCATTCAGATAATCAACCGCCATAAAGGTCGTCCCAATTTCGATATGTCTTCAGTGATGTTAACGACCGATGGCTGCAAAATTTATGCCGTGCCTGACAAAGAAGATGTCAAAAAGCCAATATTCGTATTAGTGTTTCTACAATTAGAGTTTCGTCGTGGCCGCGAATTGTGTTTTTACCGCGCCCGACAGGCAGATGACGGCTGGTAGCAGTAACAAAACGACACCAGATCAGGCGAGGCCGCTGGCGGTGCTGCCGCGTGCCATTCTTGTTGGCATCTTATGCGGGCTCGGCTTCGGGCTTGTCATGGCGATTGTGTCCAACGGCTTTGTTATGGGTGTGGAGTGGCTGACATCGCTGCGGGAAAGCCGTCTTGCTGTTCCCGTGCAGATTGGTAGCCTATCCATTTCTGCTGGGCCGTTGATTAGCCTGTTATGTGCGGCAGGCATGCTCATTCTCATAAAGTCTGTATTTGGCATCGCGCGCTGGCATGGGCCGGCTGACGCCATTCATGCGGCGCACCGCAGTGATAACGAGCTTGATGTGCGCTCGGGCTTTGGCTCGACGCTGGCCGCGTTCATGTCTGCAAGCGGCGGCGCATCGGTTGGACAATACGGCCCGCTCGTGCATTTTGGCGCAACTATGGGCAGCTTCCTGCGCCAGATGACAGGCGGTATCCAGAGCACTGATATTTTCATTGGATGCGGTGTTGCCGGCGCGATTGCGGCCGGCTTCAATGCCCCCATTGCCGGCATTATTTTTGCGCATGAGGCCATTCTTCGTCACTTCTCTATACGGGCAATTGGACCGATTGCAATTTCCAGCGTCTCGTCAGTCTGGTTCAGCGAACGCTTTTTCGGGTCGCGTCAGCTGTTCGATTTTGCCAGCGTTTCCATCAATCTTGGTGAAATGCTTCCAGCCGCGCTGCTGACCGGCCCGGTGTTCGGGCTTGTTGCAGTTCTGTTCATGATGGCGATCCGTCACAGTGCCAGATTTGCTGCGCGCAGCGGGTGGAGCTTTGCCCGGCTGGTGATGACCGCAGCCGTGATAACAGGGTGCGCCGGCATGTTTGTGCCAGAGGTGCTGGGTCTAGGCACCGAAACCGTTAGTGACATTTTGAATCGTGGAGCGACCCTGTCATTCCTGATCACTGTACTGATATTGAAGCTGTTACTGACCGCGCTGTGCATCGGCTTTGGCATGTTCGGCGGGGTGTTTTCGCCAGCCTTGTTTGTCGGGGCGGCGGCTGGCGGTATTGCCGGTTCTGTGATGATTACGCTTTTCGGGTTCGGATCACAGACTGCGCTGGCGATCTGCGGTATGGCAGCGGTTGCCAGCGCGGTGATAGGCGCGCCGGTGGCCGGTGTTCTGATCATCCTTGAAATGACGATGAATTACGAATTCGCGCTTGTGGCCATGGTCAGTGTTGTTGCGGCCATCATGGTGACCAACGTGCTATTTGGACATTCCTTCTTTGACCGGCAGTTGCTGGACCGGGGTATTGATATCGCTCAGGGTCGCGGTCACATCGAGATGACGGAGATGCCGGTCACGTCGGTGATCCGCACAGATTTTGTGCGCATCGGGCACCGCGATACAATCGCCGATGCGTTGATGCTGTTTCGGAATGGACACGCCACTGAAGGCTATATTGTTGATGAGAATGGCGGCTTCACGGGCAAGGTGTCGCTTCATGCGCTGATAGGGTTGCCAGCCAAGGCAGTAGCAAGCGAAACAGCAGACTCTGAACCGATTTCGATAAAGCATGACGCCTCGCTATTGCAGGCAATCGAAGTGGCCAGCAATTTCGTCGGGGAAAGCCTGCCGGTGATCAACCGCGACACAGGACACCTCTTGGGCGTGGTGACCGAGGCCGATCTTTTCGGCCTCTATCTGGGGCTGCAGAACCGCGTTGCTGATCTTGAACGCAGTTGAGCCGTGCTGTTCAGTTGCGGTCTTCGGATCAGGCGAGGATATCAAGCTGGTTGCGAAACCGCGGTGTCTCTGCATACAGGTTTGAGGTGCGCTGAATGCGCGTCGCCATAATGTTCTGCTGGAATTCCGGCATCATCAAAGCGCGTGCACTCAACGCCTGTTCCGTCGAGATCGCAGAAGGTGCCAGCCGCGGGCTGGAAATCATCACCGGACGCTGCGGATAATCCTGGTGCATCCGCTCAGCCAGAGCCGCCGGCGTTTTTCCGAACGCGGTCTGGCGGTCACTTGGCACAGTCCTTGCACCAACAGCCAAAGGATTGACACCGTAACTGCCCGGCAATGGCGCGCCGGCAGACGGATGTGGTGAAGGTAAAAAGGCAACTGACATGCAAAAACAATACCATAGTCCCGCAAGCGGTCCATCAAACTTTTCTCTAACACTGCTAGCTTATTGAATTGGAGGCAAAAACTTAATGAGTAGCAAGAAGATGATGATGGCATATCAGAATGCCAGCCGTGAGGCAGTCGCCGAATCGGATAACCCGCATGCGCTGATTTCAGTTCTGTACGATGAGTTGCTGCGGGCCATGCGCAGTTACGTGTCGACAATTGAGAAAAACCCGCAACCGCAGCCGGAGCAAAGTGGACCCTTTTCGCGTGCGCTGACAATCCTGTACGGGTTGCAGTCGAGCCTGAATTTTGATGAGGGTGGCGAAATCGCCGAAAACCTTTTTCGGCTGTATGAATATGCGCGCCAGCAGCTGCTGACAGCGTCGCGCGAGGGTGACACCACTGGAACCGTCACCGCAATAGAGGCAATCGAGAGCATTCGTGAAGCCTGGTCCCAGATCGAAGGCGGCAGAATGGCAGATCCAAGCGGTGAAGCAGCTGAGTAGAAGGAGATTAAGTCATGACCAAGGATGAATTTCTGAACCAGTTTAGTGAACTTAACACAAATATTGAGGCAGCGCTCTCAACCCAGGACTTTGAGCGAGCGATGCGCATTGATGTCATGCGCCGCCAAATGCTGCATGAGTTTGCCAACACATCTGTGCCTGATGGTGACAAGGTGTTTTTTGAAACATTGGAACGCTGTGCGGCTGATAATGCTCGCGCCATTACTAAAATAAATTCTGAAATAACTCATGTTCGGCAAAGTGCCAGCCGCACCATGCGCCGTCTAAACGGATACCGTGGGAATTAGCTCGGGCTCATACATAGCTAAAATTTTTAGCCAAAACTTACTGATATTAAATATGATTCTGAACACCCACCGTCAGGGCCAACCAAGCGATGCAAATTATGCATCTGCATGGTGCGAATAATGCATTGGCTGATTGGAAATTAAACCTTTGAAATTTTGATTCCAAACCTAATATCTCATAAGTCACCAGGCCATTTCCGCTAAAATATGGTGTTGTCCCGTCGTTACTTCTCATCGAGGGCAATGTGTCACCAAAATCAGAGCGGTGTTGGACTTTCGCGCGGCCATCTGGTCGGCCAGTGCTGTTTTGAGGTAGATAATGGGTTGTTACATAACGCAAATTGTCAAGCCTGTTTCAAAATGGCTAGGTGCGGCCATGCTTTTCTTATTAGTAAATACAGAGACCGGATTGGCTGAAAACGGGACTGGTATTGGCCTCGGCTTTCGAGCAATGCAGAAAATCTGGCAGGGTATTTCTGAGCCTACTCGATATGTACCTTGTCGGCTGGCGACAAGAAGCGTCATAAAGACCAAGCAGATTTGCGTCTATCGTGGAGCTAATTCGACATTTCTTGCGATTTACAACGACGCAGGCGGTTACTGTTCGCCTGAGATACAATGTAGGTACAACCCCGACAAATCACAAAGTGCCGCCGGGCTTGTTGCAGCTTTCAAAAAGGCCGAAGCGAAACATAACAAGGATTAGTAACTGTTGCATCAATCTTGATGCAACAAAACCTTTTACGCATGTATAATCTTCGGTTTTTTGCTGATGACCTCGTCTTCATTATGGCGACATTCCACCACGGCGACATCTCGAAAAATTTGTTGTAGTGTAGCGTAGGGCAATCAAACTTTAACTTGACCCTTGTGGATCTTTGTGAGCGTCAGTAATCTTGCGCTAAGCTCGTGGAGGGGACGATGAAAAAAAAGGTTTTTGACGAAGAGTATCTGTCTGATTTTATGTATGAAACCGAGGACGAACTCCGAAGTTACAGTGACTCCTTCGAGTCTCGGGCCCGAGACAGGTTCATCGTTTACGTTGATGAATTATACAACATGGGATCTGCGGATGAATTCCAAAAGATGTATCATGCAGACAAAGTCATCGTCAAAAAGAAAAACCGTCGTCTCATGGACTACGTCGAGATTACAGCTTTCAAAGACCGCCTTGAAATTATCTCATTGAATGACGAGGTCACCGAGGGTCTAATCAAGATCACGCGCGAAGAAAAAGGTTTTGATGATATTCGCCGCGACCCTGCCAAGAATTTGATTACGGTCGTTTTCCCCGAAATGGACTTTAACCAGATACTTGAATTGGCTGACGCCACAACAGCAAAACAAAAGCAATATGAGCGTACACTCAACTCAGTTAAAATGCAGACTGGTCAGCAATTAAAATCTGGCATTGAGAAAGAATACATTGAGCAATCTGACGCGGTTAAAGTGTCCAAAGAAATCGAAAGGATTATCGAACATTATGTGACTTATTCGAAGATTCTTTGTGTTGCTAAAGTCTTGCGACTTGGCCGTAAAATCAAGCCTGAGACTCCTGAAGATGAAATAATATTTTCCAGAGTCGATGAAGTCACGTGGGTGTATGACGATGAGCCGGAGGATGAGCCGGAAGAAGAGGCAATCGAAGAAGAAATGGTGATGTAGCCCGAGTTTGACCTTTGAAGGCGCGCCGTTTAACTAGGTGTTTCGTCATCCTTCGGCTGTGAAGGCTTATCGATCATAAGCTTTTTCATTTTCTCGATCAGCGTTGTGCGGCGTAGCTTCAGCGCTTCTGCCGCCTGGCTGACCATTCCGTCAGACTTTGCAAGCGCGGCCTCGATCAGCACGACTTCAATATCGCGCAGATGACGCCGCATATCTATCGTATCGAAATAGCTGAACCAATCTGCATAATGCGCAGGATGCGGCAGCGGTGCGTCGGTTGGCTCCTCCCCGGCGCTAACGCCACTCAGATCCTGTGACGCTTCCCACAGAGCATCCAGCTCGTCTTCGCGCCTTGGCGCCTTGAGGCGCAAAAGGTTTTCGCGCACTTCAATTGAGCTCACAAGCTGCTTTGGGAACATCACGACCGCGCGTTCCAGTACATTTCTTAGCTCGCGAACATTGCCTGGCCAAGTATAGCGTGACAGTTCGGTAAGTGCGCTTTCATCAAGAATCGGTATTTCCGCCCCTATATCGGTGGCAAGTTGGGCAAGGATCGCCTCCGCAATCAGCGGTACATCCACATGTCGTTCAGCAAGGGTTGGCACCTGTAATGGAAACACGTTGATCCGAAAAAACAAATCAGCACGGAACGAACCCTCATTGACTGATTCCTGAATATTCTTGTGAGTGGCGCAGACCAGCCTGAAATCAACCTCGCGTTCCTCATTTCCACCAACGGGCTGAATAGATCGGCTTTCCAGCACGCGCAGCAGCTTGGACTGCAGCGACAGTGGCATGTCGCCAATCTCGTCAAGGAATAGGGTGCCTCCACTCGCCAGTTCGACACGGCCCTTGCGCGGCTTTTCTGCACCAGTGAATGCACCTTTTTCATGGCCGAACAATTCTGATTCAAGAAGTTCGCTGGGGATGGCAGCACAATTGACAGACACCAGCTTGCCGCGGCGGCCAGAAGCGGCATGCACCGCGCGTGCAACCAGTTCCTTGCCGGTGCCGGTCTCGCCAAGGACCAAGACACTTGTCGGCGCCTCGGCAACCACCGTTATCAGCTGTTTGAGTTCTTTTATCGCGGCTGACTGCCCGATAATAATCTCGTCTATCGACCTGTCCATACGTTCAAACCACCAAAAAAAATCAAATCGACTACGGCAGGCGTCAAGATTCAGACGGAGAAAGCCCCAAGGTGGTGATTTTGTCAAAATTTTGTCCTGCTGGCTAGCGTGAAGGTGAGTAGTGCTGACTTTTTGACTCGTCATGCGTGTATCGACTGTCGGCGTGGCTGCCAGCCTGAGATCGGCACCACTTGTTTAAATATATTATCTAATTGAATTTAATAGAATTTTGAGAAATATTTCGAAAATTAGCGATTTATTAATAAACTGGCAGGGTTCTTGCCTTAGTGGGGTAGCGAAACCTTTCAGAGGCACATGACATGACCCTAGTACGCCTTGAACATAAGAATTTTGAAGCTGCCGACGATCTCGCGGCCATACTTGCCGAACGCCAGATGGATGTGACATCTGCCGATGCTGACGGACCAGTGGACCAGGGCAGCACTTTATATGTATGCAGCGCAGCCCACGAAGCAGAGCTGGGTGGAGAACAGAAAGCTGTTGCAACCGGCCGAGCGGCGCGTGCGGGATCGATGATGATCATCGAAGAAAGCGCCGCCTGCTTCGGCATTGAGGAATCGCTGGGTGGCAAGCTGGTACGGATCGCTCTGCCAAAGCGCGCCGGCGGCACACTTGCCGATCAATACGGTCTGCAGCTTGCGGCGACATTGTTGTCGGATGCGCGCAATGTGGCCTGCGGAGATATTGCCAGTCGCAATCTTCTGGGTCTGGCCAAACGGGTTGCGGCAACCGATGTGACGGTGTTCGTGAATGGCCCGACCGGCACTGGCAAGGAAGTGCTTGCCCGTTTCATTCATAATCATTCAGAACGTTCAGACGCCCCTTTTGTTGCTGTAAACTGCGCGGCCATTCCGGACAATATGCTTGAAGCCATCCTTTTTGGTCATGAAAAGGGTGCCTTCACCGGCGCATCGACATCCAACAAGGGTATTTTCCGTGCGGCCGACGGCGGCACTCTGCTGCTTGATGAAATTTCTGAAATGCCGATGGCGCTGCAGGCGAAATTGTTACGGGTGCTGCAGGAACGTGCTGTCACCCCTATCGGATCACAGACAGATATCCCCATTGATGTGCGTGTTGTCGCCACGACGAACCGCAACATGGCCGAAGAGATTCGCAACGGTAATTTCCGCGAAGACCTTTACTATCGCCTCAATGTGTTTCCGCTGAACACGGTGTCGCTGTGTGAACGTGATGATGACATCGTGCCGATCGCTACCTTCCTGCTGGGTCGCCATGTCAAGGTGGTTACCGATATGCCGTGGCTTGATGACAGTGCCATTACGGCGCTGAAAGCCCATGGCTGGCCGGGGAATGTGCGCGAGCTTGAAAATGTTCTTCAACGCGCCCTCGTTCTGTCTCAGAACGGCGTGATCACATCTAACGAAATTCTGATCGACAATGTTCTGCAGGACACGCTTGGTGCGACTGCTGGCCTGAATGGCATGTTTGCCCAGGCCACGGCGAGCGCCTGATCAGCACAGGAATAAGGAAAGGTAACGTATCATGAGCACGATCGGACCTATCGGAAGCAGTGTTGGAAGCGCCCATGTGCAGGTGCTGCAACGTGCACAGGAAGCGCTGAAGCCGGAATCAACCGGCGGCACCGAGTTTACTGACCGGATTGGCAACGCCCTCAATCAGGTGGCGGACGCCCAGTCAAAATCGGCAAAGCTTGCCGAGGCTTATGAAACTGGCGCCGAGAACGACATTGCCAAGGTCATGGTGAGCCAGCAGGTGTCATCACTTGGCTTTCAGTTGACGCTGAACGTCCGGAACAAGGTGCTCAGTGCATATAAGGACATCATGAACATGCCTGTCTAGCGGCTGATGCTGGCAGGCAATGCCAGCACGTGCAGACTTAACTATGGATGATTTGGAACGGGACGAGATAAATGGCCGAAGCAACAACAGTAATGGATCCGAATGCACCGGCAGACGGGGCTGACTCAACCGAACTTGTCGCCAAGCCCGCAACTGGCGTTATGGCGGTTGTGCAACGGGTGACAGGCGGCAAGAGCCTGCGCCAAATTCTGCCGGCTGCCGGTGCCATCGTTATTTCTGTCATTGGCTTGGCCTTCTTCGTAATATCGAACCAGCCAGAACGTACAACCCTTTATGCATCGCTTCCCGAAGCTGAAAAGGCTCGTGTTGTTGACGCCCTGAAAAACAGCGGTGTTGATGTCATTTTGGACCCGACCACCGGTGACGTTGTTGTGCCAGTTGCTGACTATCACAGCTCACGTATGACCCTAGCAGCGCAGGGCCTGCCACAATCAATACCAGACGGATATAATTCGATCTCCGAAATTCCAATGGGATCGAGCAAGTCGGTAGAAAATGTGCGTCTGAAACAAAGCCAGGAAATTGAACTTGCCCGGTCGATTAGCGAGATCAACGGATTGCTTGCGGCGCGCGTTCATCTGGCGATTCCTGAAAAATCCGTTTTTGCCCGTGCGTCAACACCTCCAACAGCATCAGTGTTTGTGCAGATGCAGAGTGGTCGATCATTGTCTAGCCAGCAGGTAGAGGCTGTCATTCATCTTGTGTCTTCTTCGGTGCCATTCATGGCTAAGGGTGATGTCACGGTGGTTGACCAGTATGGCAATCTGCTGTCACGTCCACCTCAGGATGCGGCTGGCATGATGTCAGACTCGCAGCTGGAACATCGTATCCGGCTTGAGGATATTTATCGCAACCGCGTCATTGCGCTTGTCAGTCCAATTGTTGGTGCCGGTAATGTAACTGCGCAGGTGAACCTTGAAATGGACTTCACGCGCAGTGAGGTTACTGAGGAAAGTGTCGATCCAGAAGGAAATGCTCTTCGCAGTGAACAGCGTAGCACCGAATATGCAACCGAGGAAACTGCGCGCGGCATCCCGGGTGCAACGACAAACCGAGCACCTACACAGACCGAGGTTGAAACCGATCAAAAGGCAACAATCACTGGTGAAGGCGGCGCAACACAGAACAGATCGAGCAGTGAAGTACGCAACTATGAGGTTAGCCGCAAGGTGTCAACAACGCTGAGCCCCAGCAGCCAGATTAAGCGTATCCAGGCCGCTGTGCTAGTTCGTGAAATGGAGGTGTTGAACCCCGAAACTGGCCTTAAGGAAATACAGGAAATTCCAGAAGAAAAGATGGCTGAAATCACAGCTCTAGTGGCTGATGCCATCGGTATTGATGATGAGCGAGGTGACAGTCTTACGATTTCCAGCTCGACTTTTGCGTCGGCTATCGAAGGCTTAAAAAAGCCTTGGTATGATATGGATTGGGCCGTGATGCTCATGCGCCAGTCGCTCACCATTCTGATTATGGCAGTCGTGGTTCTTGGTGTTATCCGTCCGCTGATCAACAGGATCATGGTTCCAGCAGCCAGTGGTGGACCCGGCGAATCAGTCATCACCGAGGAGGATGATGTTGATCTGGACGCAGTCGAAATCCAGGAAGGCGAATCCCTAGAGGATATCAAGGCCAAGCTTAAGCCCAAAAAGTCGGCAATTTCACCTGAGATGCTTGATACAGCCAACACCTATGATGATAAGGTTGCTGTGATCCGGATGATTGTGTCAGACGAGGCGGGACGTGTATCAAATGTCTTCAAGTCTATGATCCAGAAGGATCTGGACTCAGCGTAACCATGGACCCGCAAGGACAGTAACGGCCATTGCGGGTGACAAGTTCAAGGTAAGCAGGTGAGAGTGTCATGGCAGAAGCAAAGAACGCGAAAACAACTTTTGAGGAGCTGACTGGTACACAGAAATCAGCCATCCTGATGATGCTTGTCGGTGAAGATGAAGCTACCGAGATTCTGAAGAACCTGTCACCACGTGAAGTGCAGCATCTCGGCGCTTCCATGTATTCGGTGCAGGGCCTTGATCAGGACACTGTGAACCTGGTGCTCGATGAATTTCTTGCGATCATCAAGGAACAGACAAGCCTAGGTCTTGGAGCCGGCAACTATATCCGGAACGTGATGACAAAGGCATTGGGCGATGAGCGTGCTCAGTCTGTTCTCAGCCGGATCACGCCAACCAGCACCGAACGCCCCATCGAAATTCTGGACTGGATGGATGCCCGCTCGATCTCGGAACTGATCCTTGATGAGCACCCGCAGATTATCGCTCTTATCATCTCATATCTTGATCATGGACAGGCTTCTGACGTGCTGGCGCAGCTGCCCGAAGAGGCGCAGGCGGATGTCATTACTCGCGTTGCAACGCTGCAAACAGTTCAGCCCGAAGCTCTGCGCGAACTTGAAATTGTTATGCAGCGCAAGTTTCAGGCAAATACCTCACTACGTGCCTCGCAGGTTGGCGGTGTTCCAGCAGCAGCGAAGATTATGAACTTCCTCACTCAGGATATAGAAGCCCGCATCATGTCAGCCTTGAAGGATAATGATGAGGATTTGATGGTTGCCATTCAGGAAAGCATGTTTGTTTTCGACAATTTGATTATGTCTGATGACAAGTCAATGCAGATTATCATCCGTAGTGTGGATAACGAGGACCTTGTTCTGGCGTTGAAAGGAGCAGATGAACCTCTTTCTGAAAAAATCCTCAGCTGTATGTCAACACGCGCTGCAGCCAATATTAAAGACGAGCTGGAAGCCCTTGGCCCGGTTCGCCTGACCGAGGTTCAGGAAGCACAGAAACGAATCATCAATGTTGCCCGCCGTCTGTCGGATGAAGGTTCGATTGTACTTGCTGGTCGCGGCGGTGATGACTTCGTCTAGAAAGGGAGTGACTGGGCATGTCGTTGCGTAATTCAATGAGCCAGGGGCAAATGGATGGCTTCCTCGATGCCGAACTGCCGGGGAAGCTGGAGGATGCTGAAATTCAGCGTCTCGTCATGCTGTCGCAGGCGACCGAGTACCAGCGCAGTGAGCGCGTGCCGGTCAAGGCTGCCGAGGCGTTTGAGCCGCGTTCTCTCGTGTCGATTGCCATGGATGCACAGCGTCGCCGGGATGAGGAGATGCGTGCAGCCGCAGCAAGCGCTGGGGCGTCTGCCATGTCTGTTGCCGCGGCAGACGCCGCAGAGGCCGCAGACGGTGTGGCCGCTGCGGATGGCGGCGATGGCCGGAGCTTCGCTGAAAGTGAAACAGGAATAGCTGACGAAACAAATGACGAGGCGGTGAATGCAGCCAGTGCTGAAACAGGTAATGCTGCGGCTGCCCATGGAAGCACAAATCTGGATACAGAAGGCGCGGACCCAGATGCCGCTGATACAGATGGCGCGGGTGCTGAAAATCAGGACGAGGTGGTTGCAGGAATTTCAGCGTCGACAGCTGATTTTGACGCAGGCCGGGCCGAAGGTCTGGAAGAAGGGCGCAAACTTGGCTTTGAAGACGGGCATGCCAAGGGTATGGCAGAAGGCCGTGCCGCTGGCAGCGCCGAAGCCTCAGCACAGCTGGAACGCGCCATTCAGGCTTTTGAAACAGCGACAGCGTCCCTGAAAGACCTGACAGAAGTGGACAGCAACGCGTTGTCAGCCAGCATTCGTGCAGCCATTCTGCAGCTTGCCAGTGCGCGCGCTGGCCAGGTGATATCAGACATGCCGGCAGCGTTTGTCAGCCGTATCGAAGGCATGATCAGCAAGATTCGCACGGTATCGGGTGAACCTGTGATCCGGCTGAACAGCGCCGATCTTGCCGCGGTGGCACCATTGATCGAAACGCGCGAAAAGCTTCGTCATTGCCATTTTGTGGCTGAAAATGACCTGGCCAGTGGTGACCTTTCGGTCACGGTCGGCAATATTGGCATCGATGATTTTCTGCTGCAAGATGGCGGGCTTGATAATGGGGCTGACAACGGTGCAATGAGTGCTGAACAAACACAGCCATCGAGAAGCGATGCGTCCGGCGGCGCTGCAACGATCGAGGATAGCCATCAGCAAGACACCAATGATGTGACGCTGCCAGAACAGATGGCAGAACAGGTGGTAGAGCCGGTTATGACTGGCGGCGATACTGAACAGGCCGCCGCCAAACCTGAAACATCTAAGGGCAATGCGCCTGAAAGCGATGCTGCCAAGGCAGATGAAAGCTTGGGCGATGTTTCTGCGGAAGGTGCAGATGCTGCACCGGCCAACCCTGCACCGGCCGACCCTGAACTGGCTGACCTTACACCGGCTGACATGCCATTCATCACGGCTGAAACTGTGGGCGAGGCGGATGATGACTAGTCTTGCTGATTCACTGAGGGCTGATATCACAGCGATCAATGAGAACCGCCAGCTGTCGATGTTTGGGCATGTCAGCCGTTTTGACGGGCAGATGATCGAATGTGGCGGGTTTCCCGCCAATATTGGCTCGCTCTGTTCGGTTGAAACCGATGATGAACAGCCGGCCATCGCCGAGGTAATCGGATTCGACAAAGGTAACAATTTGCTGTCTTTGCATAAGTTTGGTGCCCGTATTCGTGTTGGTGCTCGAGTGACTCTGGCTGATGATGGCGCGATGGTGCCAGTAGGCGACGGGCTTTTGGGCCGGGTAACAGATGCGCTGGGCAACCCGCTTGATGGCGGGCCGACTCCGCGGCTTGAGGAGCGCTGGCCGTTAATGGGGCGCGAGATCAATCCGCTGACACGTAAGTCGGTCGATACACCTCTGGATGTTGGGGTGCGTGCAATCAACTCGCTGCTGACCGTTGGTAAGGGCCAGAGAATCGGAATCATCGCCGGTTCGGGTGTTGGCAAGTCCGTATTGCTGGGCATGATGACACGCTTTGCGGCGGCTGACATCGTGGTAGTTGGCATGATTGGCGAGCGTGGCCGTGAGGTTGGTGATTTCACCAAAACCGTTTTCGAGGGTGAATCGAAATTCCGTACGGCCATCGTTGCCGTACCTGCCGACAGATCTCCACTGCTGCGCATTCGCGGGGCCGAACGCGCCACTGCCATTGCCGAATATTATCGTGACAAGGGCAAGGATGTCCTGTTGATCATGGATTCACTGACGCGTGTTGCCCATGCACGCCGCGAGATTGGCCTTGCACTTGGCGAACAGCCGACCAGCAAGGGCTATCCGCCGTCTGTTGTTTCGATGATCCCGCGGATGATTGAACGAACGGGAAGCGGGGCTGCTGGTCAGGGAACCATTACCTCTATCTATACCGTGCTTGCCGATGGCGATGATGCCAATGACCCAGTTGTTGATTCTGCGCGCGCGATCCTTGATGGCCACTTGCTGCTGTCTCGCCAACAGACCCAGATGGGCATCTATCCAGCTATTGATATTCCGGCATCGGTCAGCCGCGTGATGAACGACATTGTTGATGAGAAGCAGTCTGAATCTGCCCGCCAGTTCCGCCGGCTTGTATCCCTTTACATGGAAAATCGTGATCTGATCCTGATGGGCGGTTATGCGCCGGGGCAGGATTCTGAACTTGATCTCGCGGTCAATCTCTGGCCAAAGCTGATGCAGCATATTCAGCAGCTTGGCGGCGAGAAGGCCGATTTTGGTGCCTCGCGGAATGCGCTCGTCAAATTGATGGGCGGCTGATCCGATGGCCAAGGGCAGAAGCGTGTTTCATCTGCTTGCGCTAAAGCAGAAAGTGGCTTTGGCGAAGAAAAATCGCACCATGAAAACCCTGCAGGATGAGCTTGACCGGACAAAAGGCATTCGTGATCAGCTGTCTGAGATGGTTGGCACAATGAACGTGCCGGTTGGCGAGACAACCATCCGGCATCTGCGCTCGGCCAGCTGGTATGGCAATCAGGTGCAGGAACAGCTCGGGGCTATTTCGAACCGCGCCGAATTCCTGTCCGAAGAAGTGGATACGCACCGCAAGGATATCGCCATCACACGCCACAAGCAGGAACGGGCGGTGGAAAAGAGCATCGAACATGAACGCGCTGAACAGCTGGAACGTGAAGAGCGCGCTGCTGCCTTGATGCCGCCACGGCGCTGACCATCCGGACAGGTGCGAACTGGCACCGTTCTTGCAGCCTTGACCAAAATCTTGCGAGGTGCCTGCGAAATGGCGCCATCAAGCACGGATCAAGGATGGCTAGGAATGAGCAACATGGACTCCCTCGGCAGACCGTCTTCCCCCTCTGGCCAAACAAACAGCCAGATCAGTCCAGCAAACAAAGGCGGTGATGACAGCTCCGGCCAGTCCCTTTTTGACGGGCTGTTTTCGCTGGTCAATCAGGCTGATCCGGCCGTGGATCCGGCTGTGCTGGAGGCCGCGCAAGGCCTGCCGGCAAAGGCCATTTTCATGTCGTTATTGCCGGTTGATCAGGACAATACCCCTGATTCTAATGCCCTTCCGGGTGTTGATGACGGCCAGATGTCATTCCTGGACAGCGACAAAGAGGGGTCGGACAAGCTAATCCGTCTGCTTCTGGCCGCCGCTGAAATTGTGCCGGATGCCGGGCTGCCACCCGTTTCAGACGTGGCGACCTCAGACATGACGGCTTCAGACATGACGACTTCAGGCATCAGTCCTGTCGCAACCTTATCTGAGTCAGTTTTGCTGGTGCGGAGTGCTGCAGCTCTGGACACAGGTGCTGCTGCTGCTGCGAAGTTGTCTCCGCAAGCGAATAATTTGGGTAATGCTGTGCCGGTCGTGGAATTACCGGGATCATCCGTTGATGCTGATACCACTAGCCAGTTTGTTGGCCCGATGCCGCTGACTGACAGTGATCGCAGCCTTATTGGCGGCACAGCGGGTGCCCATCAGGTGCTGGCGCGTCCGCATGCGAGTTTTGTTGGCCCGATGCCACAGCCGCTCCATCACCATCAGCCGGCAAGCATGCCGTCGCCGCTAGCCGTATCAGGTGAGAATGGCTGGCAGATTATGGAGCCGCCGTCACGCTCGTTCATCGGTCCGATGCCGGTTGTTCCGAAACCTGACTTCCTGGCGGGTGATGGTGGCATGTCTTCTGATGCAGAGATGCTGCAGGACAAGGGCACGATTGTATCAAAGCCGCAAGACCAGTCTGTCCAGATGATTGCAAAGAGCGCGGCCAATACAGTCAAGAAACCGGCCAACCCAGCGAACCCGATACAGGCGGCGATGACTGGCAGCAAGGCCGCTGCTGATGTGGCTTTGCAGTCTGTCCAGTCTGTGCAGGCGGCCGCAATATCTGGCGAACAGACACGCACATCGCGCGCCTATAGCGATGCTGTCCAAGCGTCATCTGCAGGGAATACATCTGCGGCTGACAGCCCGGCTGCTGCGTCGAATGGCGGCGGTCAGTCATCTTCAGGTGGCGGTAACGGCGGTGGTACACAGCATCAAGCCGCACAAGCCTCTGACGGATTTGGGGCGCGGGATGCATCAGCCCGCATGGTTGTTCACCGGCTGAATACTGAACGGCACGGGTGGGCCGGCACTATGGTAAGGCAGCTTGATGCCGGCCTGAAAAATGGCACCCAGTCGATCAGAATTATTTTGCAGCCTGGAAATTTGGGTCGTCTGAATGTTGATCTGGGCCTTCGCAACGGCGCGGCACATATTCGTGTTGGTGCTGAAAGCGCAGAGGCGGCGCAACTGCTGAAGGGTGCGCGTCATCATCTGAGCCAGATGCTGGAACAATCAGGCATGCGACTTGCTGGCCTGCAGACTGTAAATATCGGCGGTGAAAGCGCCGGTGAAGGCGGGCCCGGGCAGGGTGGTCACGGTCAGCAAGAGGCGGCTGGCGAAAATGGTGGAAGAAAACAAGCATTTTCTAATAAGATGCAACAACCGGACGGTGTAGCTGCCACGCAGACAGGTGAAGCTGATGCGCAGGATCTGCTGCCGCGTGCCGGTGAAAACGCTGTTCTCAGCATTTTGGCATAAACAATGCATTGTAATCCGTTGGACCGGTTGTGCCGGTCTTCATGTTTAGAGCATTTGAAGTTCGTGAGAAGGAAATACAACAATGGCTGAAAATGAAGAAGAACAGCCAGCCGGTGGCGGGCTCGTAAAGAAACTCGCGATTTACGGCGGCGGCGGCCTGTTGATGGTTGGCATCGGCCTTGCGGCCGGCTGGCTTATTTTTGGCAATGCCCAGCCCGATCCGTCTGAGGAAATTGAAGAAATCATCGAACGCAAAATGCAGGAGCGCGAAGCAGCTGACGAGATGGAAGCAGATAACGGCACACCGTCAAAGCTGTCAAAAGCGACGCCTGAAGAAGAAGTGTTTGAGACGATCTATCATGAATTTGCCGGCACCTTCACCACCAACCTTGCCGGATCTCGCAAGATGCTGCAGCTAGGTATTGGCGTGTCGACCCAGTATGATGATACCGTCATGATGAATGTCGATGCGCATCAACTGGCTCTGCGCTCAATCATCCTCGGGGTGATCAGCGACTTCTCGGAAGATCAAGTCCGTGGCGGCGAAGGCCGTGAACTGCTGGCCGATGCCCTTCGTGATGCGATAAATGCTAAGCTTGAAGAACTTGAGAATTTTGGTGGCGTCGAGGATGTGCATTTCACATCATTTGTGCTGCAATAGCGCGATTCTGAGTAAACAGGGTTCGGAGAGTAGAAGATGGCATCGACGCGCAAACTGAGCAGTGATGAGGTGAATGCCCTTATTGAAGGGCTTGGCAGCGATACAGATTCGCCAGCCGCATCAGGTGAAATGAATGAGGTCGTTCCGTTTGAGTTTGGATCGGACGACCTGTCCCTGCTTGGTGACTTTCACGCCCTGCGGATTATCAATGAACGCTTTGCAAGGCTGATCCGCTCGGTGTTTTTGCCAATGCTCCGTATGCAGCCGCGGATTTCATCTTTCCCGCCTGAAGTGAAGACATTTGACGAGTATACGGCTGGCATTGAGAATTTCATGAGCTTGAACATGAGCCGGATAGAAGAGCTGCGTGGCAACCTGCTTACGGTAATGACACCCAACTTCATTTCGGTACTTACCAACAGTTATTACGGTGGAAAGATTGCCGCGATTCAAACACGCCGTTCGGAATTCACGGCTACAGAAGAGCGCATCATCGAACTTGTGACTGATGGTTTAAGTGAAAAGCTTCAAGTGGCGTGGAAAGACCTGATGCAAATAACGGTTTCCCACCAGAACAGAGAAATCAACCCACAGTTTGCGTCATTTGTAGACGGCTCCGAACTTGTGATTATCTGCTCGTTCGTGGTTCAGCTGCCAGATACTGATGCGGCCAGCTTTGACATCATTTACCCTTTGCAGACATTACGTCCAATAGCGGCTCAGCTTCGATCACGCTTGACTGCCGATCTGGCTGAAGAGGACGACCAGACGTGGCGCGACAGGATGGAGCGCGCGGTGCTGGAAATTCCAATTTCTGTAAAGGCAATACTTAGCGAGCCGAAAGTGTCGATGCACAAGCTGATCAACATGCAGGCTGGCGATACGTTCCCAATCCTGATCGATGAAGGTGTGCAGCTTTTCATTGGAGATGAAAAGGCCTTTATCGGCGAACTGGGTGAAGTGGGCATCAACGCCGCAGTCAACCTTGTTTCACGCCCGAAAGATTAGCGGCTGACGCGGTGATATGAGCGCTGACAGCGCTCTTAAATGAAAGGACAGAGCCATGGCTGAAGAAACAGAAACTGGCGCCAGCGAAGATACCGCCGTGATTGACCCGACACTGGCTGAACGGGTAAGTGCCGAAAATATGCGGCTTCTTGAAAACATCGATGTGCAGTTGACTGTCGAAGTAGGCCAGGCGGAGATCAAAATTCGTGATCTGCTGAGGTTGAATGAAGGCTCAGTGATCGAGCTGGGTAGGCTGGCGGGTGATCCGCTTGATATTCTTGCGAACGGGACGATGATCGCCAAGGGAGAGGTTGTCATGGTTGGCGAGCGCTTTGGTGTGCGCTTTACCGAAATTGTTGACCCGGCAACACGCATGGAAACTGTCTGAGACCAAATTTATGACATTGCCATGGCAGGCATCCGGTCTGCCGTCGGCATTTTGACAACAGCGCGACCAATATGTGCTGACAGGTCGAAAAACAGACAACAGCCATCAGGCTGCGATGTCTCACCAGGCCAAGGGGCTGGTTAAAATTCAGTAAAAACAACGGGATGAAAATTTCCTGCGACGTGCGTACCGAAGTGGCATGCGTCTTGCCTTGAACAGGGCAGGATCAATCCATTCGGAGCATTGTCATGCCAGTGCAGCCATCTATTTCACCAGAGCAGATCATCACGATCGTGGTGTTCATTCTGATGCTGATTGCCGCGATGTGGTTTATCAGACGTCATAAAGGCGGCATTGCCAGCAAGCTGCATGCATCGCGGCGGATGGTGCATGTCGAAGATCTGTCACTTGCACCACAGCAGCGCCTGCACCTGATAGAGGTGGATGGTCGCAGCTTCCTAGTTCATGTCGGCAAGGGCCATGCGGCAGGTTTCATGCCTGTTGATGGCAATGCACCGGAATTCCAAACATCGTCAACACAACCGCACCAGCCTGCGGCGTCCGCCAAGAAGCCGTCTTCGAAGGCAGACGCGCCATCGGCGAAGACGCGTGCCGGTAAGCCGCAAAATGCGTTCTCTGCTGCAATAGCACAAGCACGGCGCAACAACCCGAATCTGGAGTTCGGTAAATGACACAGTTCACCACACGGTATGTTCGCCTCGCTGCAGGAGCACTGATTGCGCTTCTGGGCTGCCTGATTCTGATCAGTCCGGCGGCCGCGCAAATGCCGGGCATTCCGGCCTTCAGCATCAACGAAGGTGATGGCGGGTCGACCTATTCATTGTCGCTGCAGATTCTGGCATTGATGACGGCGCTGACCATGTTGCCATCGCTGGTTCTTGGCATGACGTCCTTTACGCGGATCATCATCGTTCTGTCGATTCTGCGTCAGGCGATGGGTACACAGCAGACACCGCCAAACCAGGTTCTGGTGGCGATTGCCCTGTTCCTGACCTTTTTCATAATGGCGCCAACCTTCAACACGCTGAATGCCGATGTGATCTCCCCCTATCTTGACGGGCTGAAGCCGGCCGAGGTGGCGCTGGTTGAAGGCACCGAGGTGATGAAGCGCTTTCTGGTACAGAACACACGCGTCAATGATCTTGTGATGTTTTCTGAAATGATGGGAGACGAGCCTTATGCCACGCCGGAAGACGTGCCGCTAAATGTTTTGCTGCCAGCCTTTATCACATCCGAGTTGAAGACAGCCTTCCAGATTGGGTTTCTACTGTTTCTGCCCTTCCTGGTGATCGATATGGTGATCGCCTCTATTCTGATGTCGCTCGGCATGATGATGCTTAGCCCTATGCTTGTGGCTCTGCCGTTCAAGCTGCTGCTGTTCGTTCTTGTTGATGGGTGGGCCATGACAGTTGGATCACTTGTCGCCACCTACTCAGTTTCATAGTCAGAAGGTACCAAAAAATGGATTTTGATTCGAATATCGAGTTTTTACGAATTGCCTTCTGGCAGATCCTCATTGCCGCTGGTCCCATCTTGGCTGTGGCGTTGGCTATTGGTCTTTTGATTGGTATCATTCAGGCGGCAACTTCGATCAATGAAATGACCCTCAGTTTTGTTCCAAAGCTGGTGATCGTCGTGATGACATTTGGCCTTATGTCCAGCTTCATGCTGTCGCAACTGTCTGACTATTTCATGTTCATTTTCGACCAGATCGCAAACATAAGCTGAAGCATCATGTTGGGTCTGGCCACACAGGAAGTGATGAAGTTGCCCGGAGTTGATCTGCAGTTCATCACTGAGCTGTTGCTTATCTTTTTGGTGTCGACATTACGCATTGGCGCATTCCTTCTGTCGTCACCCATTTTTGGGGCGCGGTGGCTACCTTTGCAGGTAAGGATTGTTATGGCGTTTGCTCTTGGCACAGCCATCGCGGGACAGACCCCACCTTTCGACGTGGTGACGCTGACATCGGCGGCCGGTGTCATGATGATGTTGGTAGAGATCGCGATTGGATTAACAGCTGGACTTACCCTCACCATCTGGTTTTCGGCCATCTTGTTGGCAGGTGAAAAAATAGCTGCATCAGCTGGACTTGGCTTTGCGGCGCAGGTTGACCCGTCCACGGGTGGACAGACGCCCGTTGTCAGCCAAATCCTATATCTATTCCTGCTGGTGATTTTTCTGTCGGTTGACGGGCATCTTCTGGCGATTGGGACGATGCTTGAATCCTACCGCATTTTGCCGATCGGTGGCACGGTGAATCCCGGCTTGCTGTTGGAAGCGGGCATTTCAGCAGCTGGATCAATGTTCCTTGCCGCTACGATAATCATGCTTCCAATCGCGCTGGTTCTGTTGCTGATCAACGTCACCATCGGAATCATCACGCGTTCCGCGCCGCAGTTGAACCTGTTCTCTTTTGGTTTTCCCATTTCCCTGCTTGCGGTCTTTATTTTGCTGTATTTTTCGGCCTCAGCGCTTGGTGGTAGTGCGCAGTCGCTGATCGAGAGTGCGCTGACTGCACTGCGTGTGCTGATTGGAGGTCTCGGCGATGGCTGAAGAAAATCAGGACGGTCAGGAAAAAACCGAAGAACCCACCCAAAAGCGGCTTGATAAAGCCGCCGAAGAAGGACGCGTTCTTACCTCAAAGGAAATGATGGTCTTTTCGACACTGTCATTCGCATTGCTGATGTATATCGGGTTGTCCCCGTTTGTGAGCGGTCCGATCGACGCCTGGGCGTCCCTATTCGTCATCGATTCCAGAGCGAATCTCGATATGCTGGGCCTTGCCAAGGTGCGCAGTGCATTTGGGATGCTGATAATGGCAACAATTATTGTTGGAGTGCCGCTGGCCATCGTCGTGATCATTACGCAAGCAGCTGTTGGAGGTGTGAACTTCTCGTCTCAGGCCATGTATTTCAAACCAAACCGAATTGATCCACTTGCCGGCTTAAAACGTATGTTTTCGGTGAAGGGGCTCGTTGAACTTGGTAAGGCGGTGTTGAAAGTAACGCTACTTTTCAGTATTGGCGGGCTGATCATCTACTCGCAACTTCCCAAACTTGTGTATCTTTCGGCTGGATCACTGGCGCAGGGAATTGGGCGTGCCTCTGCCACATTCCCTATTTTGGTCGGTGGCCTGCTTGTGGCGTTGTTCGTCATCGCTGTGATTGATTTTGCCTGGCAAAAGCACACGCATATGCAGTCGTTGCGGATGACCATCAAGGAAGTGAAGGATGAGTCCAAGCAGTCTGAGGGTTCGCCCGAGGTGAAAGCAAAAATTCGCCGCATGCAGTATCAGCAGTCACAGGATTCAGCGCGTCAGCGTGAGGCGCTGGACAATGTGCCGAATGCAACGGCGATCATCACTAACCCGACGCATTTTGCGGTGGCTTTGCAATATACAAACGGTCAGGCTGGCGCGCCAACCGTTTTGGCAATGGGCAAAGGCGTTCTTGCGCAACAGATTATAGAGCTTGGTGTCGAGGCGAATGTCAGGACATTGCGTATCCCCATGTTGGCGCGTGCGCTATATTTCACCAGTGAAATCGGCGGTGAAATAAGCGAAGCTCTATACAACGCAATTGCAATTGTTCTGGCCTATGTCTTTCGGGTGAACAATGGCGAAACTCTCGAGATGCCTGAACTGACATTACCGCCAGAAGTCCGTTTTGATGAATTTGGCAAGTTGGAATCGGAGGCCGGATCATGACAGACGAACCCAAAAAGCGCACACTCGGCGAAATGATCAGCACCGTCAGCTTCTACGGAGTTGGTGTCTATTTTATCCTCGATGGCAGTCTTCTGCGGGATGAGGGTGCGCCGCTGTGGCAATATGCTGGTATGTGGTTTGCTGGTATCATGTGTCTTGCTGGCGGCGCCAGATTCCTGATCGGTGATCTGGTGGCCAAGGCCAAGGAGCTGTTGCGATGAGCAGTCCGGCTCCAAAGAAAAAGCAGCCAAACTGTTTTGACTGCGTTCACCATTATATCACGCATGAACCTCGTCACCCCTATGGGTGCAGGCGGTTTGGCTTTAAGGGACCTTTCCTGCCTTCGCGTACCGTGTTTCTGGAAACTGGCATGAAATGTGCTTACTACACGGGACAGGAAAAGCCCATCAAGGGCTCTAGGCCAAGCGGATCCAACGGGAGACTGGCATGACGACCGAGTACAATGCGGTGCAGGAAAGCATCAAGATTGCGCTTGATGCCGCAGATGCGGCGACCGACGTTACGTCTGAATATAACAAGACGAAGCGGGACCACAAAAAGCTGGAGGCTTCAGTGAAGAGTGTTCATCGTTACTCAATAATCATCTTCTCATCGTCGATGGTGGCGGCCATTGCCGCTTTGCTGTTCGCCGGCCTGATCTATTTCCGGACCATGTCCGAGCTGGATACGATGACGACGACAAGCCGGGAAGCGCTAGTGCTGTTTGCTGAAAATGTTGAGGGGGTGAATGAATCCCTTGAGAGCATGAAAGATGCGCTGCAGACACAACGCCGTGTGGCGGGTCAGAATGAAACCCTGATCAATGAACTTGTCGGACTTCGTGATGTGATTTCTCGCTCGAACGAGACGCTGATGACGGGAATGGAGACAACCTCGACGACCATTGCCGAAAGCAATGCGGCGCTGGCAAACTCCATTACAACGGGCATTGCCGGTGAATTGAGCAACCAGACGAGCCGAATGGTGAAGCAGCTGGAATCGATGTCAGCTGCAAATAATGACGCGATGGCAAAGATGGCTGAAAGTGTATCTGATACAAAGAACATTGACCGGCTGATCACCAACCAGAAAGATATTGTAAAACTTCTCGGACAGCTGTCGGTGCAGAACAACGAAATCCAGCAGCTGTTCCAGCAGCGCGACAACCGCGTCAGCTATCCCTGATTGAACGGCCGCCGCCGCGCTGATCAGCATTGGTCAGCCGGCTGCTTCGCCCCAGCCTGAGAGCCAGTATATTATGCAACAGACCGAACTGGCAGACACCCCTACCGACGGTATACCCGGTGCGAATATGCCCGATCTGGATGCTGATGCCGGCTATGGCGGTACGGCAACAGCAGAGCCGGAGTCGGCTGCGGCAGATATCGCGGGTCAAGGCGGGACAGACGCCGCATCAAAAGCCGGCACAGCGACCCGCCAGATCCCCAACACATTCGTCCAGATCAAGGACATCCGCGGCGTAACACGCGCCCGCGCGCTTCGTCTTCAGGATGGTGATCTTATCGTGTCGATTGACGGCAAGCCGTTTCATGAAGATATCGAAACATTCCTCGACATATTGTTCGAAAATGAAGATGAGGCAGGCTTGCTTCTGACCGTGTTCCGTAACGGTGTGTTGTTCAACATCATCACCAAGGGGCCGCTGGGCGCCACGCTGGAATATGCCAAGCCTGAACGTGCCGAGCTTGCGCGTAAAGCGCTGGAGAAGTTTACCATTGAGTCGAAGGACAACATCGTCTTGTTCGAGGTGCTGCGCGATATGGACCGGGCCTGCCGGATCATTGATACCCGCCTGTCGCCGCTGGCCTATCTGGCGCCGCCTGTCTGGGTTGTTTACAACAAGCTGTGGGAAGTGCTGGTGGCACTTGTCATGATTTATGTGTCCACGCTTGCTGTGCACTGGGCGTTGTTCCTGATCGCGTCTGTTTTGCTCAGCCTGTATTTCAAGCGCGCGCATCTGGTGCTGCGCCGCAGCTTTTCGCTTGTCCGCGGCTATCACATGTGGATGGTGATTGCCGCCAGGTCTGAACTTGAAGTGCAGAAAATCTGCCGCCAGATCGATGAAAAATCGACCTTTGAGATGGACCTTGTCGGGCCGGTGGAACCGGAAGAAAAACCGAAGAAGCGTCGTCGCAGACAGAAATAGCCACCCCTTCGCGCTGCGAATCTGTAATTTGCCGCATGCCTGTTGCATACTCCCCCCCGTGTTATTCATCATCAGGATAACAGCCAGCCATAATTTTGGGGGACGGGGGCACAGGACATGCCGGACACGCCGAACAAAATCGATGCGCGTTCCGGACAGGAACCGGCCCAGGGTTCACCTGACATCCCCACCATTCCCTTTCGTATGGCCGTGTTCGTCTGGCTGAAGATCAGCCTTCTCAGTTTTGGCGGGCCCGCCGGCCAGATCGCGGTGATGCACCGTCTGCTTGTTGACGAGTTGAAATGGGTCAGCGAGCGACGGTTTCTCGACGCGCTCAACTTCTGCATGCTGTTACCCGGGCCCGAAGCGCAGCAGCTGACAATCTATCTTGGCTGGCTGTTGCACCGCGTACGCGGCGGCGTTGTGGCCGGGCTGCTGTTTATCCTGCCGGGGGCGGTGACCGTTCTTGCACTGAGCATGGCCTATGTGCACTACCAACAGGCACCAGCAATGGGGGCAGCGTTTTTTGGTATCAAAGCCGCTGTTCTGGCCATTGTGTTGAGCGCAGTGTGGCGGCTGTCACGGCGGGTGCTGCATCAACGCCTGTTGCTGGTGATCGCATTGGCCTCCTTTCTTTCCAGCTTTGTTTTCGGTGTACCTTTTCCGCTGGTTGTTGCCGGTGCAGCACTGGCTGGTTACCTGTTTTCAGGACGCGATGAGGGAACGGGCGATGCACCGGATGATGCTGTGCTGGAAGATGGTATGACTGGGATGCGGCCTGTTGACCGGATTGTCAGCCGGCACCAGCGCCCGTCATGGCAGAAATCCCTGCTCGTTCTGATGATTTGCGGGGGTATCTGGCTGGTCCCGCTAGTTGGGTTGTTTCTTGTTCTTGGGCCTTCCCATATTTTTACGCAGCAAGGCCTGTTCTTCAGTCAGGTAGCGGTTGTGTCATTTGGTGGGGCGTACGCTGTTCTGGCCTATATGGCGCAGCAGGCGGTCAGTCATTACGGCTGGCTGACGCCGAGCGAAATGCTCGATGGGCTTGGCATGGCCGAGACAACCCCCGGTCCGCTGATCATGGTGACGCAGTTTGTCGGTTTTCTTGGCGGGTATCGAAATCCTGGCCTGCTCGACCCGATGCTGGCCGGTACGATCGGCGCAGCTGTTACGACATGGGTGACGTTTGCGCCCTGCTTTCTGTGGATATTTCTGGGCGCACCCTACATCGAATCCCTGCGCAGCAATCGCGCGCTTGCCCGTGCCTTGTCAGGTATAACAGCTGCCGTTGTCGGTGTTGTGCTGAGCCTTGCGGTCTGGTTTGGTCTGCAGGTGCTGTTCACCGCCATGGCAGATGCAACCGCGCTCGGCCCGCTGGCCTCGATGATCTCCATGCGACTGCCCGTCCTGTCAAGCTTTGATCCGGTTGCCGCTGTAATCAGCATGTTATCACTGCTGGCCATAGCCGTTTTTCAATCAGGCGTTATTACAGTGATTGCGGCCAGCGCGGCAGCGGGCCTTTTGGCCAGTGCTGCTGGACTGGTATAGCCCGCCAGGTGCACCTAGTAATTGATCTCGATTTCGATCCGGCGGTTTGTCGCACGGCCGCGGGCTGTATCATTCGCCATGATCGGCTTGGATTCGCCAAAGCTGACAGCCTGCATGCGTCCGGCCGGCACCTTGCCCGTGCTTTCAAGCGCCTGAACCACGCTGGCTGCACGTGCGGCGGCAAGATCCCAGTTGTTGCGGAACTGTGATCCAAAGATCAGCGGCACATCATCGGTATGACCCGACACATTGATGGCCCCGCTGCCGTTGGCATTCACGCCGGCGATTTCTTCCATGATCTGGCGTGCCGATGCGGTAAGCTCGGCTGAACCTGACGGGAAGGCGCCGCCAGCGCCAACGGTGATGATTACCTTGTCTTCCTCGCGTTCGACCGCAACAAGACCTTCGCCAATTTCCTGACGCAGTGCGACTTTCAGCTCGTCTTCGGCAATTTCTGCCCGCTCGTTGCTTTGCTGCTGTTCTTGTGCCTGGGCTTGCGCATCTTCGGAAGACTGGCCTGCAGACTGCATTGCCGCATCTGCGGCCATCGCCAGCTGTGCCAGTGTTTCTTCCATACCGCCGAACAGAACCTGCTGTTCAGCTTGTCCTGATGCGGCCTTCGCCTGTTCAATAGCATTCAATGTCTGCTGCAACAGATTTGGCAGTTCCTCATCGGGTGCATCTGTTGGCGTGAAGTTCACGACGACATTTTCACCCAGAATCTCGACCTCGATATCGCCGCGCGCAATGGCATCTTCAAGCGCGCGCATAACATCTTCTGCGGCTTCACTTTCGCCTTGATCCTGGTCCTTGTCCTTCTGTTTTACCTCTAGATCTGGCTTGGTGATGTCAGTTGTCTGCTGCGTCATATCATCGGTGATTGAAGGGGCAGGAGACGGGCTGAAATTTAGCGACAGGATCGTCGTGCCCTTGGGCTGTTCAACAATTGGAACGACCCGCTGCACACCGAAGGCATTCTTCAGAGAACCCGAGATCTGCTTAAATTTTGGGACGTTGAATTCTGCAAACGACAGAATAAGAACGAAGAAGGCCATAAGGAGTGTTGCCATGTCGGCAAAGGTAGCCATCCATGGTGGTGCACCGACGGGAGGACATTTGGGACATTCCTCTTCCGGCTCTTCAACCTCTTCTTCTTCTTCTTCAACTGCTTCATTCATACTCGTATCTCCAGCGTGCCGGGCTCAACCTAGATCTGATCAGGCCGCTTCTGCCAGCTTTTCCTGAACCTTTGGCGGCAGGTTCGACAGCATCTTGTCCTGAATGTTACGTGGTGATTCACCGCGGGCTATGTTTCGCAGTCCGTCGACAACCATTTCGCGATAGACAACTTCGTATTCTGTGTAGCCTTCAAGCTTGTTTTGCATTGGGGTAAAAATCACGTTGGCTATGAACGCGCCATAAAGTGTAGTCAAAAGAGCTGTCGCCATTGCTGGTCCAATGGCTTTCGGATCAGCCATGTTACCAAGCATAGCCACTAGGCCGATCAGCGTGCCGATCATCCCCATAGCGGGCGCCAGATCGACCCATGCCTTCAGTACCTGGTGATTGGCTTGATGGCGGGACTTCATGGCCTTGATTTCCTGGCTTAGCTGGACGGTGAGTTTACCTTCATCGGCACCATCCACCAGCAGCTGCAAACCCTTTTCAAAAAATTTGTCTGGTACTTCTTGGCCTTCGAGGGCCATCATACCGTCTTTTCGCGCGATGCCGGCAAGATCGACCATACGTTCGATCATATCTTCCTGTTTTTTTACGGGTGGTAGGAAGGCCTTGGCCATTACACCAAAGCTGGCAAGAAATCGGGGTAGCGGTGTGGAATACATCACTCCAAAAAAGGTGCCGCCCACGACGATAAGCGTCGAGGCCGTATGAAGATATGGGCCAAGGCCGCCATTTGAGATCATCGCACCGACAATCATGCCGACAGCTCCGATCATGCCAATAAGCGATGCAATATCCATTGCTAGTAAACCCTTTCGTTAACGCGTCTGGTCAGTTGGTTAGCAAGTTCCGTACCAAAGTTGCGAATCTGATAATGGATACGTTTTTTATTTATTAATGCTAAACTACCAGAATGACGCGCCGTTGGCGATATTGTCGGTGGATGTTGTGCAGTGGCAAATCGTCATTGGAATGGTTGGTGCAAGTACCAATGCCAGTGCCAGTGCCAGTATCAGTATCAGAGTGCCGACACTCAGATGAGGGGCAAGGAGACCGAACCATGATGCGTAGCCGCGCAAACATTGCCGTAATGCTGGTTGTGGTGGTGTCGTTGTTCGGTATCACATCGCCGGTTCAGGCGGCCAATTACATGGCGCGGGACCATCTTGTCGTTGATCTGAGACATGGCATTGACTGGCTTCGCTGTTCGGTAGGTCAGGTTTGGAACGGGACCGAGTGTAAAGGCGATATCGTGCGGTTGAATCACGAGGATATCGACATCGCTGTCAAGCAGGCGGGCGAACAGCTGGGTGGCACCTGGCGTCTGCCAAATCTTGAGGAACTTGAAGATCTGTTGTGCAAGAGCTGCAAGCGGCCTCTTATCGATCCGGAGATGTTTCCCGGCACAGAATCCGAACCCTACTGGACTGGCGAGCAGAATGGCCTGTCAACGCGCCATTACTTCTCTGTCAATTTCTTCAATGGCTGGGTTTATGGTCGATTTCTTCCGACGCAGCCGCTTGCGGTGCGTCTGGTTCGTGATCGTCGCTGAGCGTGGTGGATGACGTCTGCAATTTCCACGCGATCACCTTGATGATGAATCCGACCAAGCCTGCGAAACAGATGGCAAGGGCTGCACGCATTGGTGTGACCATCTGCAGGTAATGGCGCTGTTCATCGGCAACAATGGCAAAGACCGTTGCACACACAGCACCAATGACAAAAATCCGTACCACCTGGCATTGCCGGCAGACTGATCCGCGTTGTGGCCGTTGCCTGTAAGTTGAAATCATGATCATCGTCCCTGCATTCGCGTCAACGCATATATAATGTAGCGGGTGGGATGCAACAGGTCCAATACACAGAATGCAATTGGACGGCTTGTTACTGTAGACACTTTGCCGCGCTTCATGGCGCTTGTTACATCATCGTCAAGCCGGGTGAACGTCACACCAGATATCTGCGCCGGAAAATATCAGCCGTAATGTTGGCCATATCCCCGGGCCATATCTCTGGGCCAAAACATCTGCACCCAAATCGACGACACCTATTCAAAACACGTGCCAAATCGGTGTGTCGCGGCGCAGATTTCACGACTATTTCTTGACGCACCAAAACCTGTGCCTGTTCGTGAGAACGTTAAGATATTGTTAATGATTATTAATTTTGTCTGAATTCTGACAGAGACCTCCGTCAAATTGATTTTTTGATTACCCCAATTTTGTTCCTCATCCTGTTTTCAGATCTTACCAACAGGAGGACGCCATGCAGTTAATGCCTTCGCTTCAAGTCAAGCAGAAACAGTCGCTTGTCATGACTCCCCAGTTGCAGCAAGCCATCAAGCTGCTGCAGATGACCAACCTGGATATTGCCGCCTTTCTTCAGGAACAGGCGCTGGAAAATCCGTTCATCGAATTCGACGGTAGTGAAGATGTCCCGGCATTATCGGACACGGCATCATCGGACACGGCATCATCGGACTTGCCTGCAGCAGAGGCGGATGCGCCGCTTGCCACGACAGCTGATGACACCACGCTCGACCGTGACATGTCTGAGGGCGCGGCGATCGCCGATGATCCGACAGCCCATGCCGATGTCGAGAACAGATATGAATCTGCGTCGCTGGATTATGGCAGAGAGCAGCGCGGTGCACCGGCTGATACAGACTGGGATGCGCTTGCCAACCTTGCTGAAACCGGTCCTGAAAGCCTGGTCGAATTCGTGCTGCGCCAGATTGATCTGACTATTTTTGAAGCGCGTGACCGTGTTGTTGCCTATGCGCTTGCCGAAGCGCTGGAGCCGAGTGGCTGGCTTGGTCGCCCGCTTCAGGATATCGCCGATGTGTGTGGGTGTGATGTGGCTGAGGTCGAACGTGTTCTGGAAACTGTGCAGCGGCTGGAACCGGAAGGGGTGTTTGCCCGCGATCTGGCCGAGTGTCTGCGTATTCAGGCACGTGAGCGTGATATTCTTGATCCGGTGATGATCGTCGTTCTGGATAACCTGGATGTTCTGGCGAATGGAGATCTGCAACAGCTGGCCCGCCGGGCAAGCGCCGAGACTGAAGACATTGCTGCTGCCCTGAGGCTGATCCGCGAGATGAACCCGAAGCCGGGCGAGGCCTATGAAGCTGCCCCGCTACGCGTTCATGCCCCTGATGTGGTTGTCAGCGCCGGTCCGGATGGCTGGATTGTTGATCTGAACCGCTCAACACTGCCCTCGCTGACGATCAACGAGACCTATGCTGCTGCTGTCACGAACGGCCGCCGTAACAAGGCGGGTGAGGCTGCCAGTCAGTTTGCTGCTGACTCGCTTGGCTCGGCCCGCTGGCTGCGGCGTGCGCTTGACCAGCGCAACAGCACCACGCTGAAAATTGCTGGTGAAGTTGTGCGCAGGCAGGCCGACTTTCTGAATGAAGGGCTGTCGGCATTGAAGCCGCTGGCACTCAAGGATGTCGCTGAGGCGGTTGGCATGCATGAAAGCACTGTCAGCCGGGTAACCAGCGGCTTGCTGCTGTCGACCCCAAAAGGCTGTTTCCCGCTGAAGTCATTGTTCAGCGTGTCACTTGCCACCGATGAAGGTGACAGCAAGGCCGCCGCCGCAGTGCGTAACATGATTGAGGCGATTGTTGCTGCTGAGCCCGCTGGCAAGCCTTACAGCGATGATGCGATTGCCAGCATGGTTTCCGACAAGGGTGTCAAGCTTGCCCGCCGGACCGTGGCCAAATATCGCGATATGCTGAAAATTCCATCCTCCTCCGAACGCCGCCGTCGTGCGCGTCTGGAGATGGCTGTCTGAAGATTGTGTTTCTCCCTCCAACCTTATGGCCTGCCTTGTGCAGGTCATTTTTTTTGCGTTTTTATTGGTTGGCAATCTGGAAAAGGGTGCGGGCAGGCAGCAACGGCCAGATCCGGATGAGGACATGTCCCGCCCTGGTACGGTTCTGATCAGAACAGTACCGGGAGGACCAGCTCGGGATGCGGGCCGGTTTCGGCTCGTCTGATCAGACGGCTGATTGCAGGAAGGCGCTGATCGGCACAGTTTCGGTGCGAACAGGCTTGTCCACCTCGTCGAAATGCACGATCTGGATACAGGCCATGCCGCTTGGCTGACCGGCGTCAGTCTCATCATCGGCAAACGCGTTGAAACCCATGGCATCATCAAAATAAGTCGGCTCGATTGTGTTGTATTCTTCCTGCATGACATCCTCCTGCACTAGATGCAGTGATATGTGCAGGATTCATGCCATCGCCGCGATATGCCGCAGAAAGTCACTATGCGTGGCAGGCATGTCTTCAAGCGACTGGAACAGCCGCGTTGCGCAGAAGGGCTGGACGATTGCCGGGCCATCTGCAATGGCGGTCATCGACCAGTTGCCGCCGGCAAGAACCTCGGGAATGCCAAGCAGATCACCCGATGTGAATGACGCCTTGATGCGCCAGCCTGATGTTTCGAGGATGCTGATACAGCCAGTGCGCACCAGATAGAAGCGCTGAGCCTCGCGTCCTGCCTGAAACAGCACCTCGCCATGGAACAGCCTGAGAATAGGCAGTTTTGCTGGCAATTTTGCGGGGGTATATAATGGCGGTTGCGAGAGGGAATGTGTCATTTATCTGCTGGCCCCGGCAGCCGGCCTTTGCAGCCGGCGCTGTGTAACATCTGCTGCAATCGAACGTGACAAGGGCCACACCATGGCCCCGCCTGCTGTCAGCGACTGTTTCAGCAGGTCTTGTGGCAGCAGGATGATTTGGCAATCAGTCTTGGCCTGCACGCCAGTGGCGTAATGCGTCAACGCCAGCGCTTCGCATAGCAACATCACGTCGCCTGCCACACATCCCCTGCCATCACCGGTGATGGCATTGCCGCTCTCAAGCACATACAGAATGTCGGTCAGCTCTCCTGCTGGAATGACAGCATCCCCGGCGGCCACAATGCGGCGTGGCTGGTCGTCCCAGCTGATCAGCGTTGAAAGCGATTGATGCATCATCATCTCCTGGTAACGGAGACGACACATCACAGAAAATGTTAGGGGTTTGCTGCAATCAAACACGCGCAGCGTCAGTCATTCGCATGTCTGTCACGCAGCAGCGCGATAACCGCCTTGGCGTGATCATCGGACATGCCAAGTTCTTTCTGCATCTGGGAAATCTGATGCATTTCCTCTTCAGAAATTACCCCGTCACTGAGCGCAGCCACAATCTCGGCCTCAAACATGTCATGACGGCGGGAAATCTGGTTGGAAAACGCTGTGGCCACAATACCAGTCAGCAGTGCCACAACACAGACCCCCATGATGGCTGTCAGCGCGCCAACAAGCTTGCCAACAGGTGTCAGCGGAGAGACGTCGCCATATCCAACGGTGGTCAGCGTGATCAGTGACCACCACATGGTCGTCGGAATGGAGGCGAAGTTTTCGGGCTGCGCTTCATGTTCGACAACATACATCAGCGAACTGGAAACAAACAGCGCGATGAAGAACAGATAGAGCGCAGCACCGAACGCGTTCTTTTCAGACTTGATGGCCGCGATCAAATCTTCCAGTGCGGTCGAATAATGCGAGATTTTGAGCAGGCGTACGAGGCGCAGGACACGCAGCCAGCGCAAATCCACCTCACCCAGCAGAAGTGGCAGCAGGCTTGGCAGGATGGCAACAAGATCGATCAGCCCGGTAAAGCTGAAGATATAGCCGATACGCCGGCCAAATGAGCCTGAGAAGCGGCTGGATTCATTCGCTGCCGTGGCCCAGATCCGCAACAGATACTCGATGCCGAAAATGGTCACCGAGAAAATCTCGAAGACCAGAAAGTAGCCGCTATATTGCTCGCTGAGTGAATCGATGGATTCCAGCGACACGGCAAGCAGGTTGAGAAGGATCAGTGAGGACAGAAACCTGTCACAGATGCGGCTGGTCCGGTCTCCAGAATTGGACCGGCTGAGAATAGCCAACATACGCTGCTTCGAAATCATCTCACCCGCCCCCGTCGATCAGCAGCAATGATGCGGAATTGGCGGGAAGGCTGTCAACGGCCCAATGTTGCGGAAGGTTAAGCCAATGCAGCCAATGCAGAAACCTTCGCTGATCAGCCCTTTGACAGGTCTTCAGCCATTTCGGCGGTATCGATGCAGCGTCCGGCAAATGACATGGTGGCGGCCCGGCCATGCAGATAATACATGCGCATCAGACCAAATCTGGCTGCCGCATAGGCAACGGATTCAGGGTCGCGGCGGATGCCGGCCACCATATTGAGTAATGCCTCGACATTGTCGCGAATGGCCTCAAGGCGCTGAACTTCGTTCAGGGTCAGGCCCGTGTGATCTTCCAACGGACGATTTTCGCGCATGGCGTTTGGCAGATAAATAATCTCACCCATATCAGACTTCGCTTTCTTCCGGGCAACGGATCATCTTTGCACGGAATCTGTGGGGAACACGTGTATGCGCACTGTCAACTAGCCGCAGCGGTATCATCCGGTTTGCATTGATCCGCAACGCTGTGTTGCGCAAGACAATCAGTCCTTCATCAAAGCTGCCAACATGCATCATGCTGATGGTGGTGATCACGCGGCAGCCTTGCAGCTGGGCGGTGGTGCTGTCCATGAAGGCGATATCTTCGCTGCCTGCCAGCGGTTCGGGCGGCGGCGGCGGTGGTGTATCGACCTTGGGGGCTAGAACGGCACCGTCGGGAAGACGGTTCTCAAAATCGATGACATACATGTTGCACCCGGCAAGCAAAGCAAGCACGAGGCCGGCTGCCGGCATCATGACACTTTTCTTTCGGGAGTGGGTATTACCACGCATGGCCATCCTCATTGAATGAAGGGGGCGCCAAGTCGCTCCCTCTCGATACATAAACGACTGGCGGGAGGCGCATTTTAGAGGGGTGACGATGAAAATCAGTCAGTCACGCGCAAAAGTTCGCCGCCAACGCCGATCCGGTGCCCGATCGCAAAGAACATGCGCGGGTTCAGCGAGGTGTTGCCAATGCGGATTTCGTAATGCAGATGCGCCCCGTCCACGCGGCCGGTGCGCCCCATCCGGCCCACCACTGCGCCAACGGCGACATCGGCACCCTTGCGCACCGTGATTTTCGACAGATGCGCATAGGTCGTGACAATCCCGTACGCATGTCTTACCTGTACAACCTTGCCGAACGAGCCTTTTGACCCGGCAAAGATAACCGTTCCGGGGGCGGTGGCCTGGACTGTTTCCTGCCAGGTGCCGGCAAGATCAATCCCGTGGTGGAAGCGTTTCGTTTTCAGCACGGGATGCTTGCGATTGCCATATTCACTGGAAACGTAAAAATACAGCATTGGCGGCTTCAGCGGAATCTTGCGCAGCATCGAGCGATGATCCTCGACTGCCATCGCCAGGCTGGCGAAGTCGGTCGCCTGCACAAGAGAATCAAGATCATCCACTTTTGGCATCGAAACTTCGTTGATCCCGAGGCCGGTGAGGCTGGTCCGGATGTTGCGGACTTCGCGCGCCATAGAGCGCAAGACCTTCAACTGGCGTCCGGCCTTTGTCAGCACGGGTGGCTGATTGCCGGTCATGTCGGTTTCAAGACCGCCTTCAAACTCTGGTTCGGGCGTTGGCGGCGCGGGCACGGCGGCACCACCAAATAATCCGGCAACCAGTTCCATCGCTGCTTTCGGCGCCGCAGCCAGGCCCGAGCCGCCTGCATCATCGTCGCTGTTACCCGTAGCATCAGCAAGTGCGCCAGTGACCGGCGCCTCACCGTCTGGCAGAGGCACCATCACGTCAGGTTCATCCAGGTTGGGGGCCAGCGGGTCAATCTTGGTGGTTAATGCCGGCTTGGGAAGAATAACAATCGGAGCCGCATCGGTGGCGGCAAGGGACGGCGGCCAGCGTATCGCTGGCGTGGTGAGGGCGGCAATTTGCACCGCATCCTGCATAATATCCGTGTCATCAGACAGATCGCCATTTGCAAACAGGTCGATATCTGCCGGGCTGATCTTGTCGTCCCCGGCCATTTCGTCCCTGGCTTCATCGTCTTCCGTGGTCCGTCCGGTCAAATCGATGTCGTTTGATCGGGCTGCAGGTATGCCACTGCTTGCGGTGTCGAGCGGCTGCAGCAGGACGTCGTCGCCCGTGTCATCTGACAAGACAAGCGGGGCACTGGCCTCTGCAACGGTAATCGATTCGTTGCGAACGACCTCAACCGACTTCAGGCCAATGAACAGGGTGGTGGCGGCAATCACGGTAAAGCCAACTGTGCCGACAAACGCAGCGCCCATAATCACACTGGGTTTTACAATGATCTCAATCGGGCCTTTGCGCGTCAGAAACAGAAAGCGGGTTTCCTGAAACAGCCAGTGCCGCCCCCTGATTGTCATGGGGCGGTCAGGACTATCGCTCCGCAGCATCGGCGGTGTAATGCGTTGTGTCAGACGTCTCAGAACCGATGGCATATCCTAACCGAGCTTGTACCAAAGGGTTGCAATCAGGGCGATATTGGTCACCAGCTGGATGAAGATCAGGGTGAGCAGTCCTTTGCTGGTACCCTGATTGCGAACATTCAGCTGGAAAGACGGCATCTTCGCTGCGGTATCCAGCGCACCCTTTGCCTCGGTCAGTGTTTCAGTGTCGGGCGCGACCTGCGGCTCCGACTTGCGCGAGGTTGCTGTGCTGGTAACGCCTGCAACAGAAAATTCTGCGACCTCGCCCGCCGGGCGTGACTGGATAACCGTTTCGGCATCGGCCTGGATCGCCGAAGACACCTCGTTTCGGATCTCTTCGATGCGTTTGCGAATGTCGATTACATCTTCAGCCATGATCGCGTCCCCGGTTTCCGTTTAACGTTTTCCATTTGTGGTCGTTACTCAAAGAGAGGCGATCGACCGCATAAGTCTTACGAAACCGTTAACGACTGTATGCCAAATTTGTTACCGTTCTAGAAGGCGATGGCTCAATAAATGTCATCTGAATTTTTTTCAGATTAGAATCAGGAGGATATAATGTTCGAACGGGGAAAGCAGGACAGCACAGGTGACGGCGTCGCGTCATTAATCGACGAACATATGCGAATCACCGGCAGCGTTGTCTCCTCGGGCGACATAATTCTTGCTGGTGGAGTCGAAGGTGAAATCAAGTGTCGCAACCTTTTTGTCGAGGGTAATGCGACGCTGACAGGCAACATTACGGCGGACGAAGCTGTGATTGCCGGCAATGTGTCAGGCGAAGTGAAATCCGCCGTTCTGCGCATTAAAAGCAGTGGAAACTTTGACGGCATCATTCGTGCAAGTGGCATCGAGGTAGAAGATGGTGCTGTTGTATCGGCGAAGTTCCGCAAGAGCCGCAAATAGACGCTTGCAACTGCAATCAGGGTAAGGCCAGCAAAGCCTTAGGGAGACAGGTAAATGGAAAGATCAAGGGCAATCATCGGTGCCGACGCCAAGTTTGTCGGCAAAATATCAAATGTAAAATCAATCGAGATCGAAGGCACAGTCGAGGCGGATCTTGCCGCTGAAAAGCTGTCGATCGGTGCATCTGGCAGGTTTACTGGTCAGGTGAAAAGCGATCTGGTGGTTATCGGCGGTGCCTATGACGGCATCATGCAGGCCGGGTCCATCTGGGCCACCGAGACAGCCCAGATTGCTGGTGAAATTCACTATCAGAGCCTTCAGATGGACCGCGGTGCGGCACTGAATTGCCGGGTTGTGCATAACTGGCAGGAACCTGACGGTGCGGTCGCCAGCCAGGAAGAGGCTGTCGAAGGCGAGGGCGACCAGGAGCCGGTCGAAGAAAGCTGAACCGGCTTTTGGAACGCTGCTGCAGATAAAGTTTGGCCCGCAATGCCGGGTCCTTGAGTGAGGAATGTATGATGAGCAATGCAACAACGATCATTGAAGGCATGATCATGGAAGGCAAGCTGGATGCCGGAGAGGCACCCGTGCTGATCGCCGGTCATTTTACCGGCGAGTTGAACGCGAATGAGGTCATTGTTGATCCATCGGGCGTCTTCAATGGCGAGATCAACGCCCAGCGGGTTGAACTGGCGGGCAACTTCAACGGCAAGCTGATTACCGAAGTGCTGGCTGTCGGGGCGACAGCGGTGATTGATGGTGATCTGAAAAGCAATTCGTTGACGATCGAGCTCGGCGCCGAGGTATCCGGCACGATTGGCCGCAAATCCTGATTGGCTGCGAAACCTGATTGGCTGCGAAACCTGCCCGGCAGCTAATCCAGCTCGGCAGCTAATCCGGTTCAGGAGCAATTTCTGTGCGGGGCAAGTGCTGTTTGGGTATTCGTCCCAGCAGGCTGTTGAGCCGGGTTTACGGGCCAGGCTAACGGCTGGTGCGATCAAACGGGGTGGTCAGGACTTGACCACCCCGCAATTTTGCGACATTAATTTAACGATCGTTCGTTTAAATCTACCCACATACCAGATGGATGAATCGAAAGTGGCGATATGGCAGCGGACAGGTAATGCCGCACTGCCCTTGGAAGCATGCACTGGGAAACAGGCAAAAACAGCGGGAGATTTGATGGCGCGGACAACCGGATCAAACGGCGAGGAGACCAAAGCACGGATCAGATCCTGTGCGCTGTCACTGATTGCCGACCATGGGTTCGAGGCGATGTCGATGCGCCGCCTTGCGGCCGCAGTGGGTGTGCAGTCAGCGGCGCTATACCGGTATTTTCCCACAAAGCAGGCATTGCTCGCCGCGTTGATGACCGGCCATATGAACCAGTTGCTGGCGGCCTGGGCCCAGGCAATACCTGGCGACAGCGCTGCGCCTTTGACGCGCCTTGATGCCTTTGCCCGGTTTCACATTCGCTATCATATGGCGCGCCCGCATGAGGTGTTCATCGCCTATATGGAACTTCGCTCGCTGTCGCCGGCACATTACAAGGCGGTCGGTAAATTGCGCAGTACATATGAGGGCATCCTGAAAGACATTCTGACTGATGGCAGCCAGTGCGGCGACTTTCAGCTGGATGATGTCCATGTGACGGCGATGGCGATGCTGGCAATGCTGACCGGTGTAACAACATGGTATCAGCCGGGTGGGCGGCTGAGCGCGGCAGATGTCGAGGCGCATTACACAGCCTTGGTCTGCCGCATGGCGATGACTGACTTTACAGATACAACCGAGTTGCCGCAGCAGGCGGCGCGTTAGACGGGAGGTGCCAATGTTTGATTCTGTGATGAATTTCAACCTGGGTGAGGATATCGATGCCCTTCGTGAAACAGTCCGGCGATTTGCTGGCGAGGAGATTGCACCGCGCGCTGCCGAGATTGACAGCAGCAACAATTTCCCCATGGATTTATGGGAAAAAATGGGGGCCATCGGGCTGCACGGGATTACCGTATCTGAAGAAGATGGTGGTGCCGGGATGGGGTTCCTTGCGCATAGCGTGGCGATTGAGGAAATAAGCCGGGCCAGCGCATCGGTTGGTTTGTCATACGGCGCGCACTCGAACCTCTGCGTCAACCAGATTGCACGCTGGGGCACAGATGAACAGAAACAGGCGTTTCTTCCAAAACTGATCAGTGGCGCGCATGTCGGGTCGCTGGCCATGTCTGAACCCGGGGCGGGATCAGATGTGGTCGGGATGAAGCTGCACGCTGAAAAGCGCAATGACAGGTTTGTTCTGAATGGCAGCAAGATGTGGATCACCAACGGGCCAGATGCGAACACGCTTGTTGTCTATGCAAAGACCGATCTTGATGCCGGACCGCGCGGCATCACGGCCTTTCTGATCGAGCGTGGCATGACCGGGTTCACCACGGCGCAGAAGCTGGACAAGCTGGGCATGCGCGGGTCAAACACCTGCGAGCTGGTGTTTGAGGATTGCGAGGTGCCTTACGAGAATATTCTCGGCGAAGAGGGCAAGGGTGTGAATGTGTTGATGTCTGGCCTCGATTTTGAGCGTGTGGTTCTGGCTGCCGGGCCGGTCGGCATCATGGCGGCGGCGATGGATATTGTTGTTCCCTACATTCATGAGCGCGAGCAGTTTGGCCAGCCGATTGGCACGTTCCAGTTGATGCAGGGCAAAATCGCCGACATGTACACAACGATGAATGCCTGCCGCGCCTATGTCTATGCGGTGGCGGCGGCGTGTGATCGCGGCGAGACAACCCGCAAGGATTCTGCTGGCTGTATTCTGTATGCAGCCGAAAAGGCAACGCAGGTAGCACTTGAGGCGATCCAGGCGCTTGGTGGCAATGGCTACATCAATGATTACGGCACAGGCCGGCTGTTGCGCGATGCCAAGCTGTATGAAATCGGCGCAGGCACATCGGAAATTCGGCGCATGCTGATTGGCCGTGAATTGTTCAACGAGACGGCGTAAATGACTGTCCTGACATCAGAACTTGATCCGGGTACGGCGGCGGCACAGGACAATCGCAGCGCCATGCTGGCAGCGATTGAACGCATTGGCGGGCTGGCCGGACAGATCACCAGAGGCGGCAGTGAGGCATCGCGCGCGCGCCATCTTGCGCGCGGCAAGCTGCTGCCTCGTGACCGGGTGGCCGGGCTGCTGGATGCAGGTGCCGATTTTCTGGAAATAGGATTGTTTGCAGCGCACGAGGTCTATGAGGAGCCGATTCCGGCGGCCGGGGTGATAGCCGGCATCGGCAAGGTCTGCGGGCATGACTGCATGATCATCTGCAATGATGCCACGGTCAAAGGCGGCAGTTATTACCCGATGACCGTGAAGAAGCATTTGCGCGCGCAAGAAATCGCGCTGGAGAACCATCTTCCCTGTATCTACCTGGTTGATAGCGGTGGCGCCAATCTGCCCCGTCAGGACGAGGTGTTTCCGGACCGTGATCATTTCGGGCGCATTTTCTATAATCAGGCACGGATGAGCGCAGCTGGTATTCCGCAGATAGCGGTGGTCATGGGGTCTTGTACGGCTGGCGGGGCCTATGTGCCGGCGATGTCGGACCAGACCATCATCGTTGCCAGTCAGGGCACTATTTTTCTGGCTGGCCCGCCGCTTGTCAAAGAGGCAACGGGCGAGGATGTGGATGCTGAAACGCTGGGTGGTGGTGACACGCATACACGGTTGAGCGGGGTGGCGGACTATCTGGCCGAGGATGATGACCATGCGCTGACGCTTGCCCGTCAGATCGTGGGAAATCTGCGCGATACAGCGCAAAACACCGACAGGGAATTCAGTGCGCCGCGCGCCGATGCCGAGAGCCTGTTATCGGTGGTGCCTGCTGACCCCAAAATCCCCTATGACTGCCGCGAGATCATCGCCCGCATCGTCGACGGTTCAGACTTTGATGAATTCAAGGCGCGGTTTGGAACAACACTTGTCTGCGGCTTTGCCAGAATTGAGGGCATGCAGGTTGGTATCATCGCCAATAACGGCGTGCTGTTTTCTGAATCGGCACAAAAGGGCGCACATTTCATCGAGCTGGCCTGTCAGCGCAACATCCCGCTACTGTTTCTGCAGAATATCACCGGTTTCATGGTGGGATCTGCCTATGAGGCGGGCGGCATTGCCAAGGATGGTGCCAAGCTTGTGGCCGCTGTATCATGTGCCAATGTGCCAAAGCTGACGGTGATTGTCGGCGGGTCTTATGGTGCGGGAAATTACGGCATGTGCGGGCGGGCTTTCGGGCCGCGCTTTGTCTGGATGTGGCCCAATGCACGGATTGCCGTGATGGGAGGCGAGCAGGCTGCCGGTGTGCTGGCGCGTGTACGCCGCACGGCTGTCGAAGCCAGGGGCGGCACGTTTTCAGAGAAAGAGGCAACGGCGCTGAAAGCACCCGTGCTGGACCAGTTCGGTGTGCAGTCCGACCCTGTCTATGCCTCGGCGCGCCTGTGGGATGATGGCATTATCGATCCGCGAGATACGCGGCGGATCATTGCCTCATCATTGCGCGTTGGCGCCAATGCACCGGTGCAGGACACGCATTTCCCGGTCTTCAGAATGTAAGGGGCAGGGATTATGTTTTCACGAATCCTCATTGCCAATCGTGGTGAAATTGCCTGCCGTATCATGGCAACGGCGCGCCAGATGGGCATAGAGACCGTGGCTGTTCACAGCACGGCGGATGCGCAGGCGCAGCATGTTCAGATGGCCGATATCGCCCTGCCACTCGGTGGTAGCGGTGATTATCTGGACAAGGATGCCGTGGTGGCGGCGGCTGTTGCCAGCGGCGCCGAGGCCATCCATCCCGGCTATGGGTTCCTGTCGGAAAATCCCGACTTTGTGACCGCGGTTGAGGCGGCTGGTCTGGTCTTTACAGGGCCGCCGGCCGATGCCATTCGGGCGATGGGGCTGAAGGACGCTGCCAAGACCCTGATGCAGGACGCGGGTGTGCCCGTGGTGCCCGGTTATCATGGCAGCGATCAGGACCCGAAAGTGCTGGCCAAGGCAGCGGATGAGATTGGTTATCCGGTGCTGATCAAGGCACGCGCTGGCGGCGGCGGCAAGGGGATGCGCCTTGTCGATGATCCGTCAGATTTCGATGCGGCGCTGGAAAGTGCGGTGCGCGAAGGGACAGCCAGCTTTGGTGACGGGCATGTATTGATCGAGAAATACATCGCTGCGCCGCGCCATATCGAAGTGCAGATTTTTGCCGACAAGGCTGGTGGCGTCGTCCATCTGTTTGAGCGTGACTGCACGATGCAGCGGCGGCATCAGAAGGTCATTGAAGAAGCGCCCGCACCAGGCATGCCGGATGGCGTGCGCGCAGCCATGTGTGATGCAGCAGTTACGGCGGCGCGCACGATCGGTTATGCCGGGGCTGGTACAATCGAGTTCATAGCGGATGGCAGTGCCGGTTTGCGCGAAGACGGGTTCTGGTTCATGGAAATGAACACAAGATTGCAGGTTGAACATCCGGTAACCGAGGCCATCACAGGTATCGACCTTGTGGAATGGCAGCTGCGGGTGGCTGCTGGCGAGGCCTTGCCGCTGTCACAAGACGATATCAGCATCACAGGTCATGCGGTTGAGGCGCGCCTTTATGCCGAAGACCCGGTTCGGGATTTCATGCCGGCCCCCGGCCCGGTGGACAGGTTTGTGCCCGGGCCGGGCATGCGCGTTGACAGCGGTATCGCGGACGGTGATGCCGTCACCCCGCTTTATGATCCGATGATTGCCAAGATGATCAGCCATGCCGCTGATCGCAGCGCGGCGTTTGCAGCGCTTGCAGACGGGCTGGATGCCACACATTTCATCGGCACAAAGACCAATATCGCGTTCCTGGCTGATCTGCTGCGGCACCCGGTGGTGGCAGATGCTGGCAGCAATCCCGATTTTGACACCGGGCTGATCGGCCGTGACCTGGCCAGCCTGACCGAACAGCTGTCGCCCGACAATGATCTGCTGGCGCTTGCCTTTGTCGTGACACTGCCCGATCCGGCGGTGCGCGCCAGGCGCATCTGGGGCCAGGGGTCGGTCCGCCGACATCTGCAGATTTCAGGTGATGTTTTGTGCCGCCGTGTCAGATTTGGCGCGGATGATCAGATTTTCATTGGCCCGGAACATGATGAACCGGAACATGATGAACCGAAAGATGCAGAGGATGGTGACGGCGTAACGGTGCTGAGCCGGCTGCATATTGGTGTTGATCATGTGCAGGCGCTGATTGATGGCAGTCCGGTTTCGGCCAGCCTGGCGCGTTCCAGTGACGGCGTCTCGCTTCTTGCCGGGCGCAGGCGGCTGGTGGCGCATCTGCCCGATCACCGCAACCGCACGTCGGATGACGCTGGTGCGGATGCTGTGCTGGCGCCGATGTCGGGCACGGTACAGCAGGTTGATGTGGCCGCGGGTGATGTTGTGGCAAGCGGTGACAGATTGTTGGTGCTGGCGGCGATGAAGATGGAATATGCGCTGACCGCACCGCGTGACGGGGTGATTGCCGATGTGGCATGTGCCGCTGGTGATGCTGTTGGCGATGCGGCGCTTCTGGTCAGGCTGGAGGCTGTAGATGACTGATGGCCAGAAAGACAACCGGCCAGTTGGCAAAGCGGGTTTGAAAGATCCTGCGCGGGCGGTTGAAATCTATGAGGTTGGCCCGCGTGACGGGTTGCAGAACGAGGCGTTTCACGTACCGACTGCCGACAAGATTGCCCTGATTGATGCATTGTCACACGCCGGTTTCAGGCATATCGAGGCAACAAGTTTTGTGTCACCAAAATGGGTGCCGCAGCTGGCTGATGCTGATGCGGTGATGGGAGGCATCTTGCGCCGCCACGGTGTCAGCTATGCCGTGCTGACCCCCAATATGAAGGGGTTCGAGGCTGCTATGTCAGCTGGTGCGGATGAGGCCGCGATATTTGCCTCTGCCTCGGAAGGGTTTTCGCAGAAGAATATCAATTGTTCGATTGCTGAATCGATTGACCGGTTCAGGCCGGTTGCGGCAGCGTCGGTGACCGCTGATGTCAGCCTGCGGGGTTATGTGTCCTGTGTCATCGCCTGCCCCTATGACGGGACAACCGATCCGGCAATGGTTGTGGATGTGACGGCACAGCTGTTTGATCTTGGCTGCCGTGAGGTGTCGCTGGGTGATACCATCGGCAAGGGCGCCCCCGATGATGTGCGGCGTCTTCTGGATGTCATATGCGCCAGATTTGATGCCAGTCAGCTGGCTGGTCATTTTCATGATACTGGGAGCATGGCTGTAGGGAATGTCATGGCATCCCTTGATTATGGCATTCGGGTTTTCGATGCAGCCATTGGCGGGCTGGGCGGATGTCCCTATGCCCCGGGTGCGCGCGGCAATGTCGATACGCGCGCGGTTTATGACATGCTGACTGCGGCCGGCTGGCAGACCGGACTTGACGGTGATGCGCTTGCCGCTGCCGATATGGTTATGAAAACGATCGCCAGCGGTCTGTCTGCCGCCGCCGAACCGGAGGGACAGACATGAGTGATTTCGAAACCATTCGTCTGAACCGCGGCGATGACGGCATTGCATGGCTGACACTGGCCCGCGCGCAGCAGCATAATGCGTTCAACCGGATGATGATCGACGAGATGACAGAGGCTGCTGGCATGCTGGCCGCGGATGCGACGCTGCGTGCCGTTGTTCTTGCTGCCGAGGGTAAGAGCTTTTCGGCAGGTGGTGATCTGCGCTGGATGCAGAAACAGGCGGCGACGGACCGCGCCGGCAAGATGGCCGAAGCCCGCGCGCTGGCGCATATGTTGCTTGCGCTGAACAATCTGCCGATGCCGCTGATCGCACGCGTTCAGGGCAATGCATTTGGTGGCGGGATTGGGCTGATGGCGGTCTCGGACATTGTGGTTGCTGCCGATGCTGCCAGCTTTTCTTTGACGGAAACGCGCCTTGGCCTGATTCCGGCGACCATCGGGCCATTCGTAATGCGCCGGCTTGGTGCGGCGGGAACCAGACAGACATTCATAACGGGCAGCCCGATGGATGCGATGCGGGCCCAGCGACTTGGTCTGGTATCGGTGGTTGTGCCTGCTGACGATCTGGATACGGCGATCTTGCGCGAGCTGACAGCTGTCAGGGCGGCCGCGCCCGGTGCCATGCGAACGGCGAAGGCCTATGCGCTGGGTCAGTTGGATCAGCCAGATGCCACTGGCATCGAGGCGGCGATCAATGTCCTTGCCGACAGTTGGGAAAGCGATGAGGCCGAAGCCGGTATCACCGCCTTTTTCGACAGGAAACCACCGCCCTGGGCAGGCTGATCTGCCTTTGGCCATCATTGCGGAAAACGGGTGCCAGCGGCTTCAGGCGTTGTGCAGCGGGGCCAGTGATTGCTGAAGGTGGCGTACAAGACGCCGGGTAACCTTGTCGGCAGCAGACCGGTCGTGCCAGATCGCGGCATGCGCCAGTTCAACCGGCGGGGTGTTGGTGACAATCTGCACCAGATCACTAGCGGCGATGTTGTTTGCCATGACATAGCGAGGGACAATGGCAAGATGATCGCCCATCCGCAGCAATGACAGGATCATGTTTGAGGGCAGGGCATTGGCCTGAATATTGTCTGTCACACCAAGCTGGCGCAGCAAGGCGTCGGCAGCATCGCGAATGCCGGTGCCCGGTTGATGCAAGGCCCATCGCGCATGATTGAGGTCGCTGGTCGTAATCACACCCTTGCCAGCGAGGGGATGATTGCGTGCCGCGAGTATCACAAGCGGGCTGTCGAACAGCGGTTCATGGATCGTGCCGTTCAGCGCGCGGGCGATTGCCGGTGGACCAAGCACCAGATCAACAACATTTTCGCGCAGCCATTCGGCCAGCAGCCCGCTATGCCCTTGCCGGATATCAAGGCGCACGGCCGGATTGTCACGCGCAAAACTGGCAACCGGTTCGGGCATGGCGTGCAGGCTCATCGTCGGGGTGCAGGCAACGCGCAATTCGGCATCATATCCACGCCGCAGATTGTCGGTCAGGGCGCTGATCCGCCGTTCCGCCAGCACCATGGCATTGGCTTCTTCAAGGATCCGTTCGCCTAGTGATGTCGGCAAAATGCCCTGACGTGACCGGACCATCAACTCGAACCCCAGACGCCCTTCCATCAGCTTCATATTACGGGTGAGCGCAGGTTGCGTGAGACCAAGCGTTGACGCGGCACGGGTAAACGAGCCGGTTCGGATGATCTCGTGAAATTGCAGCAGGTGGCGGGGGTCGACGAGGCGCATGCATGATCATACCAAATTCTTATTCATTGGTGAAAGAGAATAAAAAAATAAGCGCCCAGTGACCGTTGCAATATGCGTGTGTTGCCGGTTGTTCTGGCGCTAGCGCGTCAGGCGTGGCAGTGTGTTGCCCAGATTTTGGGATATGTCACATTGCAGGGGGCCGTCATGGCAAAATATCAGATCATGGGACGGCCGCTTGCCGGATCGTTCTTCGCCGAATGTCTTCTTCAGGAAGCTGGCGTTGACTACGAATTTATCTGGGTATCCAATACGCACAGCAAGACAGACGAGTTTGCCAAGACTAACCCGATGGGAAAGGTGCCAGTGCTCGTCTGTCCTGGCGGGCACCAGATCATCGAAACGCTGGCCATCCTGAACCATCTGATCGAGGCCTTTCCGCAACTGGCCCCGAAGGTGGGTGATGTGAGCCGCGATGTCATGTGGCAGCAATTGTCGGTCATGGCGACCAACCTCTATCCGGCACTGCATCGTATTCATCATACCTATTACTATGCGCCGGAAGAGATGCTGGATGGTGTGCGCAGCATGGCCGTCGATGCCACCGGGCGATTCTGGGATTATCTGGAGAGCCAGCTGGCTCCGTATCTTGGTGGTGATGCGCCGTCAGCGGCAGATTTCTATCTGATCATGATGACAAGATGGGCGCCTGATCTGGATGCGGTCGTGGCAGAACGTCCGCGCCTGCGTGGTTTTGTGGCGGCCATGGAAGCACATCCGACCGTCAGCGCGGTCAAGGATTCTCATACAAAGTAGTGTCGGCCAAATAATTCTGGCCGACTAACTCTGGCCGACTAACTATGGTTGGCCGATCGTTCGTTTTGTTTCGTGCCGACAATCGGGAGCATGGTGTTGATCAAGTCGCTGGTGTTTGACAAGGATGGCGTCATCCTTGATCTGATAGAGACATGGTTACCGGTGATGCAGAGCCTGGCGGATTACACGCTGGGGCTCGTGCCAGCCGGTGCAGACACAACACTGAACCGTGCCGCCTTGCTGTCGAAGATCGGTATTGATGACAAGACCGGCCTGATCGATTCAAACGGTCTGTTTGCGCGTGGGTCCTTTTTTGAGATCCGTGCGGTCTGGCAGACATTATTGCCGCCCGACATGATCAATTTGCAGCAGGACGAGATATATCGGCTTGAGGTGAAGCGGATTGTTCAGGAACAGGGCCGCGGCAATGCGGTGCCGAAAGGCGAATTGCTGGCCCCGCTGACAAGGCTGGCCGAGGCCGGTTTCAGGCTTGCGGTGTTGACCAATGACAGCGAGGGATCTGCACGGCAGGGGCTGGAAGAGCTTGGCATCCAGCATCTGTTTGATCCGGTGATTGGTGCTGACAGCGGACATGGCGGCAAACCGGACCCGCGTGGATTGCTGCATTGCTGCGCCATGCATGGCAGCGATCCTGCCGAAACCCTGATGATTGGCGATACCGGGGCGGATTACGGCGCGGCTGTCAATGCCGATGTTGGTGGCTTTATCTGTATCGCTGATGATCCGGAACAACGCCCCGACATGGCGATTGATGTGGCCGATGTGATCCCCCGCCTGTCGGACTTGCCGGACCTGCTGATACGCCGCGGGGATATGTCCGGGTGACGGGTGTAATGCAGGGTATGACTGTTCCCGCAAGCTGGCACAGCCACATCTATTTTGATGCCAGCAGCCATGACCGCGCTGCGGCAGTTCTGGACGCGATGCAGGCGCATTTTCCCGCAGAGGCTGGCATCATCTATGGGCGCTGGCATCACAAGCCGGTTGGCCCGCACCCCGATTTCAGCATCCAGCTTGAATATTCGCATGTCCAGTTCGCAGATGTCATGGCGTGGCTGGCGCAAAACCGCGATGGGCTGACAATTTTCAGTCATCCGAACACCGGTGACAGCGATGCAGCGCAGCTGCGCGACCATCGCGATCATGCGGTGTGGATGGGTGCCGTGCGGCCACTGAAGCTGTCGCGCTTTGGCGGGGTCGATCAGCGCCAGACGTGATCTGATGCCCTCTTACCGTGTTCGGTAGGCGATGTTTTTTGTCTGCAGATAGTTCCACAGCGCCTCGCGCCCCTTCTCGCGCCCATAGCCCGATTTGCCAAAACCGCCAAATGGCGTCTCAACGCCGCCGGCAAACCATTCATTGATGAAAATCTGGCCAGCACGGATATGGCGGGCAGCGCGGTGAGCGGCATCGATATCAGCCGTGAAGATACCGCCAACCAGACCATATTCGGTACCGTTGGCAATCTCCAGCGCCTGATCTTCGGTGTCGGTCTTCATCACTGACAGCACCGGTCCGAACACTTCGGTGCCGGAAATATGCATGTCAGGTGTGACATCTTTGAGGACTGTGGGAGCCAGAAATGCGCCCGGGGTATTCAGGCGATGCCCGCCAGTGACAATCTGCGCGCCGTCGCGTTCAGCACCGGCCACCAATCCCTCGGCGCGATCACGCTGACCATCGGATATCATTGCGCCCATATTGGCCCCGAAATCGCGGCGTTCAATGCCCGGGCCGACGGACAGACTTTCGGCAAGTGCCACACAGCGCGCCACAATCTCGTCATGCACATCCCGGTGCGCAATCACCCGTGACATTGCAGAACACACCTGACCGGCATTGTAGAAAATACCCCAGCGGACCGAGTCCATAAAATTGTCCAGATCGGCATCCGGCATCACGATCGCTGCTGACTTGCCGCCAAGTTCCAGAACTGCCGGTACGACATTGGCGGCGGCGGCGGTGGCAACCTTGATGCCTGTCTCCACCGATCCGGTAAAGACGACATTGCCGATATCGGGATGGCCGGCAAGGGCGGCACCCGCCTCATGACCATATCCGCACATAATGTTCAAAGCGCCGTCCGGCATGCCGGCATCCTCTGCCGCACGCGCCAGCCAGTGACAGCTGAGCGGATCAAGTTCGGGCGTTTTCACAACACAGGCATTGCCGGTGGCCAGCGCAGCGGCGATACCGCGCGCTGTCATCTCGACCGGATAATTCCATGGAATGATCTGGGCAGACACGCCGAACGGTTCATAAATCGTGAAATCCAGATAGTTCTCGCCAAGCGGGATCGACCGGCCTTCCAGTGTTTCAGCCTGGTTGCCATAATATTCGAAATAGCGCGCGGACCCTTCGACTTCGATCACCGCTTCCCAATAGGGCTTGCCCGATTCAAGGGTCAGCACGGTGGCGATCTGTTCGAGATTCTGCAGCAGATATGTCCCCATCCGGTTAACCATGCGGCCCCGTTCAACAGGGCGCATCGCGGTCAGCACGCCAGAGGCATGGCAGGCCATGGCCGCCTTGACGCCAGCATCGATGTCAGCAGCATCAGCAAGAGCGATCTCGGCAAGGGCCTCGCCCGTGCCCGGATTATCAACACGAAGGCGGCCAGCACCGCCATCTATCCATTTGCCGTTCACATAATTCTGCCAATAGGGCTGGATCTGGTCGGTCATGTCTTGTCTCCGTGCCTGCCGCAATACAGTGTAGGGCGACGGGGAACGCCGCTGATAACATGAGGAAAACCTTGCACTGGCAATGCTGGCTGTCAATTGCCAGACCTGTCAAAAGAGTTTAATCAGTTTGTTGTTTGAAAAACGGAGATTGCTTATGCGTGTCGTGATTATCGGGGGCAGCCATGCCGGTATCGCCTGTGCCGAATCCCTTCGCCAGAACGGGTATGATGGTCAGATCACGATCATTGAGCGTCTTGGCGGGCTGCCGCTGGAAAGGCCGCCGCTTTCCAAGGCGTTTCTGGCGGCTGATCCTGATGATGAGAGCCGGTTTGCGCTGCGCAACAAGGACTGGTACGCCAATCATGATATCACGCTGAAAACCGGTGTTGAGGTTGCGGCGATTGACGCGGGTTCCCGGTCTGTATCACTGGCGGATGGGGAGGCGCTTTCCTATGACAGGCTGGTGCTGGCGACCGGTGCCACGCCGCGCCGGCTTGGCGGGCTGGATGCGATGTCGGGTGTTTATGAACTGCGCCACCCGGAAGATGCGCGCAGCATTCGTGATGCGGCGACAAATGCGGCATCGGCGGTCATTGTTGGTGGTGGTTATATCGGGCTTGAGGTGGCTGCCAGCCTGACCAAAACCGGTGTGAACGTGGCAGTGTTCGAGGCCGCTGACCGGTTGCTGGCCCGCGTTGCAAGCCCGCCTATTTCTGACTTTTTCACAACCCTGCACAGCGATGCCGGCGTTGATCTTCACATTGGCAGCCATGTTGCTGATTTTATCAATGACAAGGGCGTGTTTGCCGGCGTGACAACTGCCGATGGAAAGACACTTTCGGCTGATATGCTGGTTGTCGGTATTGGTGTTGCCCCTGAAACAGGGCTTGCCGAAATGGCAGGATGTGCAATCGGCAATGGCATCCTTGTCGGGTCTGACATGGCAACAGATGTCGATGGCATTTATGCCATTGGTGATGGCGCGCTGGTCCAGACAGACGGCACTGACGCGATCGGGGGTGAGGCGGCGGTTCACATTGGGGCCGGCATCAGGATTGAATCGGTGCATAACGCGCAGGATAGCGGCGAGCGTGCGGCGGCTGCAATCAATGGGCATGCGCCGCCATCCCGTCAGGCGCCGTGGTTCTGGTCGGAACAGTATGATGCCCGCCTGCAGTCTGCCGGCCTTGTCCCGTCGCCGGATGATGACACGGTCTTTGTGCGCCGCCCCGGCAAGCGCGAGACCGGCTTTTCAGTGTGGAGCCTGAAGGGGGGCATGCTGTATGCCGTTGAAGCGGTACGTGATCCGGCCGGATACATGCTTGGCAAGACCTGTCTTGAACGCGGCCTGACTCCCGATGCCGCCCAGCTGGCCGATCCGGCTTTTGATCTGAAGGCATTTGTCGCAGGATAAAGCGCTTGTCTGGCGGTGCGTTTCAGCGGCACTGTAATGATCTGGAAGTTCGGGCGGTTGGCACAATGGTGCCGTGATGGAGTTGATACAGATGAATTATGCAGGAATGACCCGCGCAAATGCGCCAGCGCGCATAGATATGCGCAGTGACACGGTGACCCGTCCGAGCGAAGGCATGCGCGACGCCATGATGGCCGCCGAGGTTGGCGATGATGTGTATGGCGATGATCCCACGGTCAATGCGTTGCAGGACAAGGTCGCTGCCATGCTTGGCAAAGAGGCGGCGCTGTTCATGTCCAGCGGAACACAGTCGAATTTGTGCGCCATGCTGGGGCATTGTGCGCGTGGTGAGGAAATTCTGACCGGCCGCGACTATCATGTGTTCATCGATGAAGCTGGCGGTGCCTCGGTACTGGGCGGGATCATGTTTGCACCGATGCCGATTGCCGAGGATGGCAGCCTTGATCCCGATGATATCGACCGGACGATCAAGCCGGATGACGAGCATTGTCCCATCTCAACCCTGTTGACGCTGGAAAATACCTGGCATGGGCGCGTCATCCCGCAAGACAAGATCCATGCGGCTGCGCGGCGTGCCAAGGACCGTGGATTGTCGGTTCATTTTGATGGTGCGCGCATGATGAATGCGTGCGTGAAGCTTGGCATCGCACCTGCTGATCTGGTGGCCGAGGCTGACTCTGTCTCGATGTGCCTGTCAAAGGGGCTTGGTGCGCCCGTCGGCACTGTTCTGGCTGGATCAAAGTCACTGATCCGCCGGGCCCACCGTGCGCGCAAACTTGTTGGTGGGGGTATGCGCCAGATCGGTGTCATGGCGGCAGCAGCGATGTATGCGCTGGACCATCATGTCGACCGCCTGGCTGATGATCATGCGAACGCCATTCGCCTTGGTGATCAGCTGCGCGCGGTGGACAAGCTGCATGTCGATATGGATGTCGTCGACAGCAACATGGTGTTTGTTGATATGCCAAAAGGATCGTCCGAGCCTTTGCAATCCTATCTGCGCGAACGCGGTATTCTGATCAATGCTGGCGAGCCGCAGATGCGTCTTGTGACCCATCTGGATTGCGGGGCCGACGAGGTTGATCTTTTCGTTGACGAAATTCGCGGCTTTTTTGCCTGAACCAGCCCCGCATGTGACGCATCTTGGATATCGTTCTGCTTCGGCTGTGGCAGTCTCGGCCACCGTTATACGGAGGTTGTTGTTATGTCGATCACTCTTGCTATTGGACCCAGAGTTCGCAAAAGCCCGTATTTTGAATCCGCGCGCAAGGCTGGTCTCGCCAGTGCCAGCGTTTACAACCACATGTATATGCCAACCGGCTATGGCGACCCGATTGCCGAATATGAGCGGCTGGTCACCGGTGTGGCGATGTGGGATGTCGGCGTTGAACGCCAGGTCGCACTGAAGGGGCCGGATGCGCTGCGGCTGGCCAGATATCTGACACCGCGCAATCTTGACGGCATCACTATCGGACAAGGCAAATATGCGCCGATCTGTGATTATCGGGGCACCCTGATCAATGATCCGGTGCTGTTGCAGGTCAGCGACGATGAATTCTGGTTCTCTATCGCTGACAGCGATATCACCTTGTGGGCAGGTGGCATTGCCGGTGCGCTGGGCATGGATGTGAAGGTGTTTGAGCCGGATGTCTCGCCACTGGCTGTGCAAGGCCCGAAGTCATTTGATGTTGTTGCCGATCTGTGCGGCGACTGGGTGCGCGATCTGAAATATTTCGCCTTTCGGGATTTTGAGCTGGATGGCATTCCCTTTGTGCTGGCGCGATCTGGCTGGTCAAAGCAGGGTGGTTTCGAGTTTTACCTGCGCGATGGCAGCCGCGGTGATGATCTGTGGGCGCGCGTGGCGGAAGCTGGCAAGCCTTATGGGATCGGGCCTGGCACACCGAACTATATCGAGCGTGTTGAAAGCGGGCTGGTATCTTACGGTGCCGACACAGACGATGTGACGAATCCGTTCGAAATGGGGCTTGGCAAATTCATGGATATCGACCAGCCACATGACTTTGTTGGCAAATCAGCGCTGAAGGACATCCGCGACAGGGGAGTGACCCGGCGGTTCATGGGCTTGATGATTGACGGTGCACCCTTCCAGGGCACCAACGAGCATTGGTGGGAACTGACATCAGATGGTGCCTATGCGGGGTATGCCTGCGCAAGCGCCTATTCACCGCGTGCGCAGTCGAACATCGCGGTGGCGATGGTCAAAACTGACGTCATCGACAGAGGCGCACAGGTGAATGTGCATACTGAAACCGGCATCAGAACAGCAGACGTGGTGCAGCTTCCGATCATCTAGCAGAAGCCGCACCAGTCTGCTGCTTTTGGCTGGCTATTCGACCAGCGAAAGGTCGACGGCCGCAACCCGGCCGTTCCGCTGCTCGGCGAGTTCGTAGGACACTCGCTGTCCTTCATTCAACCCGTTGAGCCCCGAATTCTGCACGGCTGTGATATGCACAAACACATCGCTGCCCTCATCATCCGGATTGATAAATCCATACCCCTTCTGGGTATTGAACCACTTAACAGTGCCCTCAGACATCTTTCTGGTCTCCTTACGCAACTGAATCGCCGCTCATTCTGTTGCTTAGTCACATATTCCACATGAGCACTGTTCGCACGGGAACAAGATTGCACGTGACGTCGCGGCTCGATAATCAAGTAAGCAATCCTGACCAAAGTCAATAATCCGGCATGCGTCAAAAGGCCCGATGCCTAAATTTTAGGCTGAAACTGTTTCATGTGCATGACAGCCGCGCATCGGGCTTGGCAAAGACATCATAGCCAACTAAGCATGCCATCATCATCAGGGCCAAAAGCGCGTCCGCCGCGGTCTTTGGCAGCGGTTCCTTTCGGTGCATCAACAGAGGTAGCTCTTGCCCACCATAACCACCAGCCTTCGCGGCGTTGCTTTTTCTCTTGTCGCCGCCCTGCTGTGGGGCTTCGTGCCTGTCTATATCGGATATGTCGATGCCATAAGCCCGCTGGAAATCATTGTGCATCGTGCGCTGTGGTCGGGTGTGATCCTGTGCGCGCTGGTGTTGTGTCTGCCGCGACTGACTGGCGGAATCGCAGCTGCACGGGCGGCGCTGGCAACTCCGGCAGCACGGCGCGGCTTTCTGTTGTCATGCGCGATGCTGACCGTGAATTGGGGTGTCTTTGTCTATGCCATCATGTCGCGTCAGGTTTTCGATGCTGCCCTTGGCTATTTCATCTACCCGCTGGTTGCCGTCATGTTTGGCATTGTGCTGCTGAATGAGAGGCTGGACAGATGGGGATGGGCGGCGATCGGTATTGTGGCTTGCGGCGTGCTGGTGAAGGCCCAGACGGTTGCCGGCGTGCCGTGGATTGCCCTTGTTCTTGCAGTGTCCTTTGCGCTTTACGGCGTGGTCCGCAAGCGCCTTGGCGTTGACCCTGTGCTGGGGATGTTCATCGAAACGGTGTTTCTGATCCCGCCGGCCATCGGATATCTGGTCTGGATGTATGGCAGCGGCCTGCCGATATTCTTTGGTGGCGGGGCGGTCAATGTCGGGCTGGCGGTGCTTGCCGGGGTAATCACCGTTGTCCCGCTGCTGCTGTATCATGCTGGCAACCGCGATCTGCCGATCATTGTTGCAGGTCTGCTGTTCTATGCCAATCCGACGACGCAGATGCTGATTGGCATCTATCATTTTCGCGTTCCGTTCACGATGGGCGAGGCCGCAACCTTCGCATTGATCTGGTGCGGCCTTGCCTTGTATTTCTGGACCCGCCGAAACGCCGGGCAGCCAGTTTCCTGATCAGTCGACGATCTTGGCTGATATGATCTGGTCAGGCTTTGCTGGCGGCTCGCCAGGGGTGATATTGTAGATGTTTTCCATACCGCGTTCGACCTGACCCCAGACCGTGTATTGGCCGGTCAGATGTCCGCAGCCATCGAAACAGATAAAGAACTGGCTATCGCCAGAATTCGGGTTCATCGCGCGGGCCATGCCGACGGTACCAAGCTTGTATTCATAGTCCGAGAATTCGGCATCCAGCTTTTGGCCGGAACCGCCCATGCCGGTGCCATCCGGGTCACCTGTCTGCGCCATAAAGCCGGGAATGACTCGGTGGAAAATCACCCCGTCATAGAAACCGCTAGTGGCAAGCTCGGTGATACGGGCAACATGGTTTGGTGCCAGATCGGGAAGCATCCTGATCTCTACCTGCCCTTTGGTTGTGTCCAGAAGCAGCGTTGGCCCGCTGTCGGCATTTGCAGAATTGGTCATGATAAGAAAACAGGCTCCCAGTAAGGCAGTGAAAAAGTTACGCATGTTTAGGTCCGATGTGATGCTGAAGTTAACGGGGTGAAACCTATGGGTATCGATATCAGAACAGGGCGTCGATCTGCTCATCAGTAAGGTTGCCAGGCACAACGGTGATTGGCACGCGGCATTTGCTGGCACCTTTTGCCATCAGAAAGCTGATCAGCGGCCCCGCCGTTTCTGACTGGGTGTCGGCACCAAGGACAAGAAGGCTGATTTGTTTTTCCTCGTCAATCAGGGTCAGCAGTTCTTCGCGCGCATCCCCCTCACGCACATACAGCACCGGCATCTCGCCAGTCAGATTGCGGGCATAATCGGCATGGATGGCCATTTTCGCCTCGGCTTCCTCACGCGCCTCGGCACGCATGATCTCGCCAACACCAGCCCAATATTCAAAATCCTCGGTTGCGAAACAATGCATCAACCCGACTTTGCCACCAACCGCATTGGCGCGGCCACAGGCAAACCGCAACGCCTGATGCATCTCTTCGGATTCATCGACAACAACCAGAAAAAGCGGGTCTTTTTTTGCCACTTTCCGTCTCCCTCCTGCTAGTTGCGACGGAACGCAACCGCAGCCAGCCAGCCAGACGCCACTGCAAAAGCAATGGCGAACAGCCCATAGAACAGCGAGTAGTCATGCGCAAATCGATAAATGAGCGCACTCAATCCCGCCTTCCTGATCTTCATATCGGTCTTGCTTTCACTGATTGCAACGCCGTCACGGAAATGCAGAACGCGCACAACATAGGACCCGGGGGGCACATTGCTGGGCAATGACAGGGCCGTGCGATACAGCATATCCTGCTGCGTCTTGACGCTGCCAGTGCGTGTTGCCCACAGGCCGAGGCCCGTCATGTTGCGCACCAGCCCGGCATTCTGTTCATCCGTGCTGGCACTGGCCCTACTCACCGGGCTGTCATCACCACCATTGTGATGACTGCCGCCCCCGCCTTTGCTTTTTGCCAGACGCAAGCCGAGTGATGCAGCCCCGACACCTGATTCGGTCAATGTCTGCAGCGGCGCAATCTCGGCAAGCGGACGGGTCGAAAACACATGATAGAAGCTTGGCACACCCAGCCAGCGGAACGTTTCAACATTGATCCAGATACCGGCTTTCTGTTCTTTCCGGCGTTGCAGCAGATCGGTTGACGGGCCGCGCACCTCAAGGATCAGGTCATCGCCCGGCATGCCGCGATAGGCGCCGAACAGCAGCAGCTCTGTTCCATGATAGCTGCTGTTGATCTCGACCAGATCATCTGACAGATCGGCAACAACGCGGTTGGGCGCGGCACCGGCCGGCTGAACACTGGCGCAGATCAGGACCGCAAGACAGGCGACAAGCACAAGACCTGCGCGCAAGGATTGCATGCTGAACGTCTGCATACGGAACAGGTTCGTATATGGTGCCTGTACGCGCATCATCGTAACAATTCCACTGACAGCAGATCTTCTGGGCGCAGTGCCAGATCGAACATGATCTTCACACAGACTGCCAACACCACCAGCGCAAGCAGACCGCGCAACTGTTCACCGCGCAGACGGGCTCCGAACCGGCTGCCAAACTGCGCGCCGATCACCGCCCCCAGCAGCAACAATCCAGCCAGCATGAAATCAACAGTCTGTGTCTGGATGGACTGCAGCAGAGTTACGTTCGCTGTAACGAAAATGATCTGGAACAGTGACGTGCCAACAACAACAGCTGTCGGCATGCCCAGCAGATAGATCATTGCCGGTACCATGATGAAGCCGCCGCCAACACCCATAATCGCTGCCAGAACACCAACCAGGGCACCGATGACCAGTGGCGGGATGGCACTGATATAGAGCTTGGATCGCCGAAACCGCATTTTCAGCGGCAGGCCGTGAAACCAGTTGTGCTGATGCAGCTTGCGCCGAACGCCGCCAGATTTGCGGGACCGGATAAT
>ERZ802822.131-NODE-131-length-56708-cov-14.090357_pt1 | contig 56708 bp, 45 predicted proteins | sample MGYA00345649_ERZ802822 | MGnify/ENA primary metagenome ERZ802822 (study PRJEB30503, sample SAMEA104212359) | marine metagenome | biome: Westerlies Biome; feature: [SRF] surface water layer (ENVO:00010504) within the epipelagic zone...; material: water... | reverse complement strand
TTGCGCAGGTTCTCCATGTTGGAGATCCAGTCCTCACCGATGTGCTCGTTGAGCAGGGTGGACAGCTCGGGGTTGGCCAGGGCCACCCAGCGGCGGGGAGTAACACCGTTGGTCACGTTGGTGAACTTCTCAGGCCAGAGTTCAGCGAATTCCGGCAGCAGGTCGGTCTTGACCAGATCGGAGTGCAGCGCCGCCACGCCATTCACGTGGTGGGCACCGATGGTGGCCAGGTGGGCCATGCGCACAGCCTTGCTGCCGTCTTCATCGATGATCGACAGCTTGCGCTGGATGGCGTCGTTGCCGGGGTAACGCAGACGCAGCTGCTGGAGGAACCGGCGGTTGATCTCGTAGATCAGCTCCAGGTGGCGGGGCAGCAGGCTGCTGAACAGGTTGAGGTCCCACTTCTCCAGGGCCTCCGGCAACAGGGTGTGGTTGGTGTAGGCGACGGAACGGGAGGTGATGTCCCAGGCCTTCTCCCAATCCATGTGACGGTCGTCGATCAGCAGGCGCATCAGCTCCGCCACGGCGATGGCCGGGTGGGTGTCGTTGAGCTGAACGGTCCAGTACTTGGGGAAGTCCTCCACGGACAGGCCTCGGTTGTCGAGGCTGCGCAGCATGTCCTGGAGAGAGCAGCTCACGAAGAAGTGCTGCTGCTTCAGACGCAGACGCCGGCCTTCATCGGTGCCGTCGTTGGGATAGAGCACCTTGGAGAGGGTTTCGCTGCCCACCTTCTCCTCAACGGCGCCGTAGTAATCGCCGATGTTGAAGGCGTAGAAGTCGAAGCTTTCGGTGGCGTCGGCGCGCCAGAGGCGCAGACGGTCGCAGATGTTGACGCGATATCCCAGGACGGGCACGTCGTGGGGGATGCCGATGGCATGTTCGGCGGGGATCCAGCGGGAGCGGTAGCTGCCCTTGTCGTCGATGTAGCTCTCGGTGCGGCCACCGAAGCCGACGAAGCAGGCCTCATCGGGCTGGGGCAGTTCCCAGGGCCAGCCGCCCTTCAGCCACTTGTCGGTGACCTCCACCTGCCAGCCGTCGCGGATCAGCTGGTCGAAGATGCCGAATTCGTAGCGGATGCCATATCCCGTGGCGGGGATCTTCAGGCTGGCGAGGGATTCCATGTAGCAGGCCGCCAGACGGCCGAGGCCGCCGTTGCCGAGCCCCGGCTCCTCCTCCACCTCCAGGATCTGCTGCAGCGACTCGATCCCGAAATTCCGCAGGGCCTCTTCGACCTCCTTCTGGATTCCCAGGTTGAGCAGGTTGTTGTTCAGCTGGGGGCCGATCAGGAATTCCGCGGAGAGATAGGCCACGGATTTCTGGGGGTGGGCCCGCATCGCCTCGGTGGTGGCGAGGTAACGCATCATCAGGCGATCCCGCACCGCATAGCTCAGAGCCATGTAGAGGTCATGACGGCTGGCGGTGGGCGCGAGCTTGCCGAGCGTGAAGAACAGGTGCTCGGTCATGCCGTCGAACACGCTTTTGGCATCAAGCCCGGCGCGTTCGGGATCGTTGTAACAGCCAGGGGTCGGCAGACGCAGATCGAGGGGTTGGGAGGAGGTCATGGGAAAAGGCGTGTTTGAGAGGAACTCAGGCGAGGAGAGATAAAAGCGAGGTTTGGCTCAGCCGTTGCAGGCACCGTGGCCGAATTTCCAGCGCCAGTTGTTGATCTCGGGCGCATCCATGCCGTGGGTGTAGGCATGGTTGCGGTGCTTGTGGATCTCGTCCTTCATCCGCTCTTTGATGTGAGCGGCGCGGGAGCCGAGGCTGTCCACCCGATCGATCACATCGATCACCAGGTTGAATCGATCGATCTGGTTGCTGATGGCCAGTTCCAGGGGGGTGTTGATGTTTCCTTGTTCCTTGTAACCGCGAACGTGGAAGTTCGCATGGTTCGGTCTGCGATACGTGAGCCGGTGAATCAGCCACGGGTAGCCGTGGAAGTTGAAGATCACCGGGCGATCCGGTGTGAACAGATCCTCGAAATCGCGATCGCTGAGGCCGTGGGGATGTTCCGAGGAGGGGGACAGGGAGAACAGCTTCACCACGTTCACGTAGCGGATCTTCAGCTGCGGGATCTGGTCGCGCAGGATCTCGATGGCTGCCAGGCACTCCTTGGTGGGGATGTCCCCTGCCGAGGCCAGCACCACATCCGGTTCATCCATCTCGGTGCCGCAGTCGTCATTGCAGGCCCAGTCCCAGATGCCGACCCCTTTGGCCACGTGACGACGGGCCTGATCCAGGGTCAGGTACTGAAGATGTTTCTGCTTGTCGGAGACGATGATGTTGGAGACATCGGTCTCGGTGAGGGCCTGCTCGGCGACGGCGAGAAGGCTGTTGGAGTCGGCAGGTAGGTAGACCCGGGTGATCGATCCCTTCTTGTTTCCGGCCAGGTCCATGAACCCTGGGTCCTGGTGGGTGAATCCGTTGTGGTCCTGCCGCCACACGGTGGAGGAGATCAGGCAGTTCCAGGGACCGATCGGTGCGCGCCAGGGGATCTCTTCGCAGTGCTCCAGCCATTTGCAGTGCTGGTTGTACATCGAGGAGATCACATGGGCGAAGGCTTCGTAGGTGTGGAAGAAGCCGTTGCGCCCGGTGAGCAGATAGCCCTCCATCATCCCGACCAGGGTGTGTTCGGAGAGCATCTCGATCACCGAACCGTCCCGGGACAGTTCACTGCCGTTCAGGTCCTCGGGGAGGAAATTGGCCATCCACACCTTCTTGGAGACCTCGTAGACGGCCTGAAGACGGTTGGAGTGGGTTTCGTCAGGTCCGAACAGCTTGTAGGCGCCGGGGTTCTCGCGAATGAGATCACGGATCACCTCGCCGAGCGGGTAGGTGTTCTCCGCCTCGATGGTGCCGGGCGAGTCCACATCGATGGCGTACTTCTCGATCGCCGGGAACAGCAGGTCCCGGCGCAGAACACCGCCGTTGGTGTGGGGGTTGCTGCCCATCCGGCGATCCCCGTTGGGGGAGAGGGCACGGATGTGTTCCTTGACGGCCCCGTTCTCGTCGAACAGCTCCCAGGGGCGGTAGCTCTTCATCCAGTCCTCGAGCAGCCGCAGGTGTGCCTCGTTGGTCCGAACGTCGGCCACGGGCACCTGATGGGAGCGCCAGAAGTTCTCGATCTTCTTGCCGTCGACGTCCTGGGGACCGGTCCAGCCCTTGGGGGAACGCAGCACGATCATCGGCCAGCGGGGCCGGAAGGCTTCACCGCTGGTGCGGGCCTGCTCCTGCTGAGCGCGGATGTCGAGCACCGCCTGTTCGAAGGCCACCGCCATGTCGCGATGCATCGTCATCGGGTCGGCGCCCTCGACGAAAATCGGCGTCCAGCCGTACCCCTTCAGCAGGTTGTCCAGCTCCTCGTGGTCGATGCGGCTGAGGATCGACGGGTTGGCGATCTTGTATCCGTTGAGGTGGAGGATCGGCAGGACGGCGCCGTCCCGGATCGGGTTGATGAACTTGTTGATGTGCCAGCTGGTGGCCAGCGGGCCGGTTTCAGCCTCACCGTCGCCGACGCAGGCGATCGTGATCAGTTCGGGGTTGTCGAGGATGGAACCGCAGGCATGCGACAGCACATAGCCGAGCTCACCTCCTTCGTGGATGGAGCCGGGCATCTCCGCGGTGCAGTGGCTGCCGATGTGCCCCGGGAAGGAGAACATCTTGAAGAACTTCTGCAGGCCTTCCTCGTCGAAGGACTTGTCCGGATAGCGCTCGCTGTAGCTGCCGTCGATGTAGACCGGACCGCGGGCGCCTGGGGCGCCGTGACCGGGGCCTGACATGTAGATCATGTCCAGGTCGTATTTCCGGATCAGGCGGTTGGCATGGGTCCAGATGAAGGCCTGACCGGGGCTGGAGCCCCAGTGCCCCAGCAGGCGGGGCTTGATGTGCTCAGGCCGCAGGGGCTCCCGCAGCAGAGGGTTGCTCTGCAGGTAGATCATCCCGACAGCCAGGTAGTTGGCTGTACGCCAGTAGGCGTCAAGCAGCTGGAGCTCGTCGTCCGAAGGAGCGTTCACGGCGGCGAGGGCCTGCTGCTGATGAGGCGCGGTCGTCATGGAGTGTCAGGAAGGCAACACTTTTGGGAGGCACCCACGGCCTCAGGCGCCGATCGGGCGCTGGGACCATGCGGTTGTCCGGAAAGTAGCCGTCACGTCCTGGGCTGCCCGTAAGCGACCCGACATCAGGGATGTATCCAAACGATCCGGACCTTGGCAATCACCAGCGTCATCGGACACCGCCACTAAGGTCGGCTTGAGCCTTGCGCAGCACAATGCTGTTTCCTGCCCTGCTGAGTGAGATCAGCAGCCATGACCTGGAGGTAGCCGAAACGCTGATCGGCGTGCTCCGGTTCATTCTGATCTTCATCGCAGCGCGGACCCTCTCGGAGTTTCTGGTCCGCTTCGAGCTCCCCACGATTCTGGGTGAGCTGATGGCTGGCGTGATCATCGGCGCGTCCGGTCTGCATCTGCTGGTGCCTCCGGAGACCCAGGTGCATCTCAGTGCGGCATTCAGTGATGTGGTGGGCGGCTTGGCCCACATCCCACCGGATGAGGTCCCCGAGATCTACAACGAATCGTTCGGGGCGCTCAGTTCCGTTTCGAATCTGGGTCTGTATTCCCTGCTGTTCCTCGCCGGTCTCGAAAGCGAGCTGGAAGAACTGATGGCCGTGGGGGCTCAGGCCTTCTCCGTCGCTGTTGTTGGTGTGGTGCTGCCGTTTGCACTCGGCACCATCGGCCTGATGAGCATCTTCCACGTTGATGCGATTCAGGCGATCTTCGCTGGAGCCTCCATGACGGCGACGAGCATCGGGATCACCGCGAGTGTGTTCAGCGAACTGGGATATCTGCGAACCCGTGAGGGGCAGATCGTGATCGGTGCTGCGGTGCTCGACGACATTCTCGGGATCGTGATCCTGGCGATCGTGGTGTCTCTGGCCGCAGGAGGATCCCTCGAGATCGGACCGATCGTGCAGCTTGTGGTGGCTGCCGTGGTGTTCGTGGCGGTGGCACTGCTGCTGAGTCAGAGGGCTGCTCCCGCCTTCGACTGGATGATCGATCAGCTCAAGGCTCCCGGATCCAAGCTCGTGGGGTCTTATCTGCTCCTGGGTGCAAGTTGCTTCGTGGCGACGGCCATCGGTCTCGAGGCTGCTCTCGGTGCCTTCGCGGCTGGATTGATCGCCAGCACATCGAAACACCGGCATGAGATCCAGGTGGCGGTCACGCCGATCGTCAGTCTCTTCGCCACGGTTTTCTTCGTGCTGGTGGGTGCCGGTATGGATCTCTCCGTGATCAATCCCTCCGATCCTTCCTCCCGTTCGGCGCTGGTGATCGCAGCGTTCATGTTCCTGGTGGCCATTGTCGGCAAGGTCGCCGCCGGTTGGGCAGTCTTCGGTAAGGAGAAGACGAACAACCTCGTGGTCGGCCTGGGCATGCTTCCCCGCGGAGAGGTGGGTCTGATCTTTCTCGGCCTGGGCACGGCGGCCAACCTGCTCACGCCCGGCCTCGAGGCAGCGATCCTGCTGATGGTGATCGGCACCACCTTCCTGGCTCCCGTTCTTCTCCGGATTGTGCTCAAGGGCAAGCCCCCGGAGGACGGGGACTCGATGCCACAAGAGTTGGTGGCCGATCCGACGGCAGGTCCCTCGGTTCCCTGAATCTCCTCACCGCGTCAGTCGGACCCGTCTCCGGAACTGGAGAGGGCCAGCAGCAGACTCCAGCCGATGCCGATCAGCGCCAGGCTGGAGGCCCATCCCGGTCCGAGGACCCAGCTCATCAGCAACTGGGCCACCAGCCCCACGGCCATCGCCAGCAGCAGGCTGCTGACCACCAGCGCGATCTGTTTCCACTGGTCCGACAGCGCACTGTCCGAGAGGCTTGATTCGAAGCGACCCAGTGGTCCGCTCAGCGGTACGTAGAGGGCCAGGGCCCAGAACAGGGCTCCACGCCAGAGAACTGCATCCGTCAATGGTCCGCCGTATGCCTCCAGCCCCTGCATTCGCTGTTGAAAACTGCTGCCTAGCATCGCTGCTCTGATCGGCCGGCTGTGGAGAGCGTCACCTGGAGCCATCTCGGCCATCCCGTGCATGCGGTGGTGGATCGCCCCGATGCACCTGATCCTGAGAGTCCGGCGCTGTTGCTGGTGCATGGCTTCGGCGCTTCAACGGACCACTGGCGCTACAACATTCCGGTTCTCGCCCGCAGCCACGACGTGCATGCTCTGGACCTGCTCGGGTTCGGCCGCAGCGCCAAGCCTGCGGGCCTGGCCTACGGCGGTGCCCTCTGGCGGGATCAGCTGGTGGCCTATGTGCGCGAGTGCATCGGTCGGCCGACGGTGATCGCCGGGAATTCCCTCGGAGGGTTCGCCGCCCTTGCGGCGGGAGCGGCCCTGAAACGGGAGTGCGCCGGGGTGGTGCTGCTTAATGCGGCCGGCCCTTTCAGCGATGAGCAACAGCCCCCAAAGGGCTGGGGAGCGATCGCCCGCCAGTCGATCGGCAGTGCCCTGCTGAGCAGCCCCGTGCTGCAGCGTCTTCTGTTCGAAAATCTCAGGCGTCCCGCCACGATCCGCCGCACACTGCGGCAGGTGTACGTGGACCGCACCAATGTGGATGAGGCCCTTGTGGAGTCGATCCGCCGGCCTTCCCTGGATCCCGGAGCCTTCGGGGTGTTTCGGACCGTCTTCGATATCCCTCGCGGTCAGCCTCTGGATGAGCTCTTCGCTGAACTGACAGCTCCCCTGCTGCTGCTCTGGGGCATCCGGGATCCCTGGATCAATGCTCCCGGACGTCGTGCCACGTTCCAGCGTCATGCTCCGCCGTTCACGACGGAAGTGGTGCTGGAGGCGGGGCATTGTCCTCACGATGAGGTGCCCGATCAGGTCAACGGCGCTCTGCTCGACTGGCTCAGGAGACCTGAGGTGAGCCAGAGCACCGGCATGGTTGCTGGCCAGAGCTAGTTTCCGGCCACCTCAGCCGCCTTGGCGGATGCCGATGACACTGACGCAGCAGACGGGCCCCTATGCCCACTGGGAATACATCCATCCCGAGAGCGGTGATCGTCTGCGGATCGTTCCCGAGCGGGGCGGCATCGTGACCGAGTGGCGCTGCGGCGAACGGGAGGTGCTCTATTTCGATCAGGAGCGTTATGCCGACCCCGGCAAGAGCATCCGTGGCGGCATCCCGGTGCTGTTCCCGATCTGCGGCAACCTGCCCGGCGATCTGCTCGAGGTGAGCGGCGTTGCGCACACCCTCAAGCAGCACGGTTTCGCGCGCAATCTTCCCTGGCAGCTTCAGCTGCTGGAGGATCAGAGCGGTGTGAGGCTCACCCTCAGCGACACCGAGGACACCCTGGCGGCCTATCCCTTTTCCTTCGTCGTGGAGATGGAGATCCGTCCGATAGCACAGGCCCTGGAAATCCACACCACGATCCAGAACCGCAGCGAGAGCGTCATGCCCTTCAGCTTCGGCCTGCACCCCTACTTCAACATCAGTGATCTGGCTCAGACCGATCTGGCCGGTCTGAATGAGCGCTGCCTCAACCATCTGGAGATGGCGGAGACAGACACCGCGTCTCAGCTGGGTCGTCTGCCGGACGGGGTGGATTTCCTCTGCCGTCCTGCCGGCCCGGTGACGCTGATTGATCGGACCAACGGCCAGCAGCTGCAGCTGCAGCATCAGGAGCCCATGGATCTGACGGTGATCTGGACGGAGCCTCCTCGCGCCATGGTCTGCGTCGAGCCCTGGACGGGCCCTCGCCAGTCGCTGATCTCCGGTGATCGCAAGCTTGAGATCCAGCCCGGCTCCAGCTGTGCCCTCAGCTGCCGTTACGCCGTCTCCTGATCGACGCCTGGCAATCGTCCGCGGCAGAGTTGCTGGCGCGGATCGAACTGGCGCTTCACGGCTTCGATCACCGGACGTGCCGGGGCGTCGAGCCAGGCGGGCAATCCGGCCGCCTGAGGCTGTTTGAGCACCGTCAGCTGGCCCCCCAGGTCGATCACCCTCCGGCGCAGGGCGTCGACCCGGTAGGGGGCCGTTGGTTCAGAGCACCAGCCATCACCGCAGCCGGCACCGGCGGCCAGATCCCACTGCCATCCCTTCAGTGCGAGGAGGGTCCCATCGCTGAGCAGCTGATGCAGGACGGCGGAGGGAAGGGCGACACGCACCAGCCAGGTCGGATCCATGCAGGGCAGGCCACTGTCCAGTGGATCGGCACCGGAGTGCCGTTGCGCCTTCAGCCGATGGCTCCCGGCCATCGCCTCGAGGCGCTTCATCTGGTCTTCCACCGCCTGATCCGACACGCTGCTGAGCAGCAGCCGCAGTTGCCAGTGGCCATCGCCACGGCTCTGCCAGTCGCAGCGTTCTGGGGTGAGGGTTGATCGCAGCAGTTCGGCGCGGAAGCTGTTCTGGGAGCTGAGGTCGCCGTGCAGAAGAAGAGTGGCGTGGGCTGGCCGGATCGGCTGCACCCGCAGGGTGAGTTCGGTGATCAGGGCCAGGCTGCCCCAGCTGCCGCAGAGCAGTTTCATCAGGTCGTATCCCGCCACGTTCTTGACCACGCGCCCGCCGGCACGGGCCTCCACACCGTCGCTGCGCAGCAACGTGATGCCGATGATCTGATCGCGGACGCCGAGATGACGCTGCCTCAGGCCCCCTGCCAGCCCGCGGGCCACCAGACCGCCGATGCTGCCTTCAGCTTCTCCGCGCGGGTGGTCCAGAGGCAGCCACTGGCCGCGCTCCGCCAGCACAGCCTGCAGGTCGGTCAGAGGGCACCCGGCTTGCACCGTGATGGTGAGATCGTCCACGGCGTGGTCGATCACCCGGTTCAGACCGCGGCAGCTCAGCACCGGATGACGGGCATCCAGGGGCGGTCCCCAGTCCAGGCGTGTGCCGAGACCGCTGGGAATCCAGGGGGAGGCCGCATCGTGCCACTGGCGCACCAGGGCGATCAGCTCCTTGCGGGTGGCAGGGGAAGGAGGCACGGCACGATGGTGCCATGAAGGTTGTTGTGATCGACGACGACCCAACCGGCTCGCAGACGGTTCACAGCTGCCCTCTGCTGCTGCACTGGGACGTGGAGGACCTGCGGGAGGGGCTGCGTCACCCGTCCCCACTGCTGTTTCTGCTGGCGGACACCCGGGCGCTGACCGAGGAGGCTGCAGGGGAACGCAACCGCGAGATCGCTGCCAATCTCGATGCTGCCCTCAGCGCCGAGGGCCTCCAACGCAGCGATGTGCTGCTGGTGAGCCGAGGTGACTCCACCCTCCGCGGCCATGGGGTGCTGGAGCCTGCCGTTCTCGCGGAGTGCTTCGGACCCTTTGATGCCACCTTTCACGTGCCGGCTTTTCTGGAGGGTGGGCGCACCACGGTCAACGGAGTCCACCTGCTTCGGGGTGTGCCCGTTCACACCACGCCCTTCGCCTGCGACCGGCTGTTCGGTTACAGCACCAGCGATCTGCCCGGCTGGCTGGAGGAGAGAAGCCGTGGTTCCATCCACGCTGCCGATGTGGTGCGGATCAGCGGGCGGGACTTGGATGCCGCCTGCGGCAGCGGGTTGCCCAATCTGATCGAGCGGTTGCGGCAGCTGGTGGGAAATGCGGCGGTGGTGGTGGATGCTGAGCGTCTTCCCCAGCTGACCGCCTTCGCGGCAGCGGTGCGCAGTCTGCGCCGGGAGAAACGTTTCCTGTTCCGCTCTGCCGCCAGCCTGGTGAAAGCCCTGGCGGATCCAGGCCCCCAGCCCCTGGATGGCCCAGGCCTGGCGGCCTTGCGTCGCCGGGATGGTCGAGGCTGCCGATTGCCGGGACTGGTGATGGTCGGATCCCATGTGCCCCTTGCCGATCAGCAGCTGGCGTTGCTGCTCTCGGAAGAATCCTGCGTGCCCATCGAGCTTCCCGTGCCCCGCATTGCGAGGGTGCTGGAGGGTCCGACCCCTGATCTGCTGTTGGCGGATCTGGAACAGGTGTGGCGGGAGCAGCTTCAGCATGCGCTGGTCAGAGGGGCCACGCCGGTGCTGTTCAGCAGTCGTGGCGAACTGCGCTGCGGCAGTGAGCGGGAGGGTCGGCGGTTGTCGCGTGAACTCGCCCGGCTGATGGCACGACTGGCATCGGCGATGGCGCCATCTCTCGGCTACCTGATCAGCAAAGGGGGAACAACCACGCAGACTCTCCTCAGTGAGGGGCTGGCGCTGCGATCCCTGCATCTGCAGGGTCAGCTGCTGCCGGGTCTGTCACTGGTGCTCCCCTCAGGCGGGGGGCGGTTGCAACAGCTGCCGATCCTCACCTTTCCGGGCAATCTCGGTGATGCCGGCACGCTGCTGCTGGCCTGGCAGCGGATGCAGGCCGGCTGAGGCCGCCAGCAGCTCCATGGGGTGATGCACGCTGGCCCGCGCGCCGAGATGCTGACGCAGCTGCAGGGTGCAGCCGATGTTGGCGCTCGCCACCAGATCCGCACCGGTGCTGCTGAGGTCGTCTGCCTTGATGCGCCCCAGTTCCGCCGCCTCCTGGGGTTGCACCAGGTTGTAGATGCCGGCGCTGCCACAGCAGACGCCCGCTTCTGTGGCTTCCCGGAGTTGCAGGGCGGGAATGTTGTGCAGCAACTCCCTCGGCTGAGCCTGGATCCCCTGGCCATGAATCATGTGGCAGGCGTCGTGGAAGGCGACCGTGATCCCGAGGGGTTGCAGGCGTCGGCGGAAGGGTTCGCTCAGACCGCGTTCCGCAAGGAATTCGTGAACATCCAGAACGGGGGAACGGAAGAGGGCCTCACCCATCAGCAGCTCTTCATAGGCCTTCATCGTGTGGCCGCAGCCGGAGGCTGCCACCAGCACGGCATCGACATCCCCTTCGATCGCGTTGAAGCTGCGCACCAGATCCGAGGCCAGCTGGCGGGTCAGCTCCAGTTCTCCCTGGTGATGACTGACGGCTCCGCAGCAGCCCTGGTCGGGAGGTAGCACCACCTCGAAGCCATTGGCCTGAAGCACCGCCACGGTGGCTCTGCTGACGGCGGGATCAAAACAGCGCTGCACACAGCCCAGCAGCAGCGCCACCCGTCCTCGCCGTTCACCAGTGGCGGGATTCAGCTGCGGCAGATGGTCGCTGTAGCTGTCGGCGGCCAGAGGGGGCAACAGCCGTTCCATGGCTTCGATCTGGGGACCGAACAGGCGGGTGAGTCCAGTCCGGCGGGCAAGCGCTTGAACCGGCGTTCCCGCATAGATCCGCAGGGGTTGCAGCAGGGCTCTCAGGCGGCTGGGGTACGGCAGCACCTGCAGCAGCAGTCGCCGGAAGGCCACCTCCCACGGGCTGCGATGGCCGGCATGGATCAGCTTCGGACGGGTGTGCTCGATCAGCTGGTCGTAGCGGACGCCGGACGGACAGGCGCTGACGCAGGCAAAGCAGCCGAGGCACGTCTCGAAATGACTGGCAACACTGGCATCGAGCTCCAGCTCTCCGGCTTCGATCGCCCGCAGCGCATGAATGCGGCCACGGGGGGAATCCATCTCACTGGCCAGCACCCGGTAGCTGGCACAGGTGGGCAGGCAGAACCCGCAGTGGACGCATGGGTCGGCCGCACCGGCGGGGAGTCCCGGCAGGTTGACAGAGGCGCTCTGATCCGGCCTGGAGGACTGAGTCATGCTGCGATTCTGACGGAGCACTTTCTGTTCTGGGTTACTCTCAGCCCCACCCAGGCCTTGGATCAGGTCATCAGGACAAGAGTCAATGTGATGGCCGAGTCTTCATCTTCCAGGGTCAAGATTCATGTCGGGGTTTCACGTACAGGAACAACAGTTCTTCAGCGTCATGTCTTCCCTGAGCTGAGAAATCATCTCGTCTTTGCCAAGAAGCCATTCACATCTTCGATATCGTCATTGCCGGTCGGTTGGGATTCCAGGCTGCAGTTCGTCGATCATTGCTTGCAGAAACCCCTGCAACTCCGAAGCTCTTCAGAGCGTCATCATTTGGCGGGGAAAATCCTTTTTCCTGTTGCTATTGCCGCCAGCAGGCAGGACAGTGCTGATCAGTCTGTCTTCCGTCAACACCTGAGCTGTGTTGTCCGTCAGATGATCGAAGAGTCGCAGCGTGATGGCCGAAGGCTGTTGATCTCCAGTGAGCGTTTGGCACAGACCAATTTTTCCATTTGGGCCAAAAAACGTAACTTCTCCAAGTCCGTTGTAACGACCTTTCCTGTTTATGAGCTATGTCGTGCCTTTCTGGATGCTTCTGGCCAGAAGCCCCAGGTGATTGTGGTGCTCAGGGAGCCGATCTCCTATCTGCGTTCCAATTACATTCGGATGTGCGAAATGCGGAAGAAGCATGGGAATTCTTGCCTCTCAGCTGATCGTTTCGTGGCGCGTCAGGCGCGATGTGAAAAGGCTCACCCCGGGACCTCGGCGCTGACTGCTGCCATGCATCAGTCTTTTGTAAGTGCTCTGGAGGCTGTCGCGGAGGTGAAGGCTGTTGGTTTCCGCGAGCAGATCGCCAGCAGTGATCTGTGTTCACTCTTCGGTCTGGAGGGTGAACCAGGGTTCTCCTTCGCTCAGTTCCCCCGTGAAAACAGATTTACCGAGATGGCCGACGATGAGGCGACGATTGAACGGCTGATCACTGAAACGCTTGCGAAGAAAGGGTTTCTGGATCGTCTTCACGCCGAGCAGCGCTATGAGTGACCGTCAGAACCTTGTGATGATTGCCTCAGCGAAACCGCTGCAGCTCACCGGATCCACCTGAGGTTCCATCAGCCGGGCCAGGTCATAGGTGACCTGCTTGTCGGCAATGGCGGCACTGAGGCCCTTGGTCACCAGTTCGGCAGCCTCCTGCCAACCAAGGAATTCCAGCATCATCACGCCGCTGAGAATCACCGAGCCCGGGTTGATCCGATCCAGGCCGGCATGTTTCGGAGCGGTGCCGTGGGTGGCTTCGAAGATGGCAGCGTTCTCACCGATGTTCGCGCCGGGGGCCATGCCCAGGCCACCCACCATGGCGGCCGCGGCATCGGAGATGTAGTCACCGTTCAGGTTGAGGGTGGCGAGGATCGAGTACTCCTGGGGCCGGGTCTGGATCTGCTGGAAGATGCTGTCGGCGATGCGGTCATCGACCAGCACCATCTCTTTCCACTTGCCACCACCGTGGCTGCTGCCGATGGCGTCGATCACCGCCTGCACCTCGGCATCGATGTCGGCCTTCTTTTCTGGGGTGAGGCTGTCGTAGCCCGGCTCGATCATGCGGGCGTTGGCCTGCACGCTCAGGTCTGAATCCTTCTCGAGGTTGCCGAGGATCCAGCTTTCCCGCTCGGTGATGCACACGTCGCGGAATTCGGTGGTGGCCAGCTCGTAGCCCCAGTCGCGGAAGGCGCCTTCCGTGAATTTCATGATGTTGCCCTTGTGCACCAGGGTCACGTGGCGCTTGCTGCCCTCAAGGCGCAGAGCGTGCTGGATCGCCTTGCGGATGTGGCGCTGGCTGCCGTGCTTGCTCACCGGTTTGATGCCGATGCCGGAGCCTTCCGGAATCTGGCGCTTGCCCAGCTTGCCGTTGGCGGGAATCACCACTTCATTGAGATGCTTGCGCAGCTCCTGGCCGACGGCGTCATCGGCCTCCCATTCCACACCCATATAAATGTCTTCGGTGTTCTCCCGGTAAACGATCACGTCCAGATCTTGCGGACGCTTGTGGGGACTTGGGGTGCCCTCGTAATAGCGGCAGGGGCGGACACAGGAATACAGATCAAAGATCTGTCGCAGGGCAACGTTCAGGGAGCGGATGCCGCCACCCACCGGGGTGGTGAGGGGGCCCTTGATCGCCACGCCGTAGCTGCGGATGGCTTCGAGCGTGTCCTCCGGCAGATACTGATAGGTGCCGTAGAGGTCACAGGCTTCGTCGCCGGCGAACACCTTGAACCATTCGATCCGTTTCGCACCGCCATAGGCCTTGGCCACGGCGGCATCCAGCACCTTCTGGGTGGCGGGCCAGATGTCAACACCGGTGCCGTCGCCGCGGATGAAGGGGATGATCGGGTTGTCGGCCACCACGGGCTGACCGTTCTCGAAGCGGATCGGCGTGCCCTGGCTGGGGGCTGTGAGCTTCTCGAACTGGGCCATGGCGGTCGATTGGGCGTCAGCAAGGCGAGCCTATGACTGAGTGTGCAGCCTTACGGTTCAGCCATCACCAGCAGGTTCGGATGGTCCGCGAGCAGCTCTGGGTCGTAGCGGCTTGCTTCAACGAGGACAGCATCATCTGTCGGTTCATTGAGGAGGTGCTTCAGCTCCACGTCGTGGATCGACTGGTTCTGATCGATGACGGCTCTGGAGACGCCACGGTGACTGTGATCCGCCAGTGGCAGGAGGCCCATCCCAGCGCTCCGCTGGTCTTGCTGGAGCTGACGCGCAACTTCGGCAAGGAAGCGGCGATGCTGGCCGGCCTCGACCATGCATCTGGACGCTGCGGGGCGGTGGTCTTGATCGATTCCGACCTGCAGCATCCACCGGAGCGGATTCCCGTGATGGTTGAAGCGTGGAGGCAGGGGGCCGAGGTGGTCACTGCTGTGCGGGATGACCAAGACGCCGAGTCTCTGGTGAAAGTGGCCACAGCCTCCTGGTTCTATCGGGTGTTCAATCGGTTGGTGGATTCGATTCAGCTGCAGGAGGGGGCCGGTGACTTCCGTTTGCTGAGTGCTCCGGTGGTGGAAGCGGTGACCCAGATGCGTGAAGCCGCGCGTTTCTCCAAGGGGTTGATGCCCTGGACGGGATACCGCAGCGTGGAAATCCCTTACAGCCGCGTGGCACGTCTGGGGGGGGGCAGTTCCTGGAGCTCCTACAGGCTCTGGCGTTACGCCCTTGATGGCATCTTTTCCTTCTCGGTGAAGCCCCTCAAGGTGTGGGGGGTGATCGGTGTGCTGATTTCTCTGCTCAGCTTCCTTTACGCCGCGCTGATCGTTCTGCGCACCGTTGTCTTCGGGGTGGACCTGCCGGGCTATGCCTCACTGATCGTGGCCATTCTGTTTCTCGGTGGAATCCAGCTGATCGGCATCGGTGTGCTCGGCGAATACATCGGCCGGATCTACATCGATGTGAAGAAGCGGCCGCACTATTTCATCCGCGCGGTGCACGAGTCCTGAGGGCCTGCCACTCCCGCTGCCTGTCCGTGCTGCTGAAGAAGCCTGCGGACAGCTGGAATCCGTTGCGCTCCATGGCGGCAGCGTTTCCGGCCACTGCCGGATGGCTCAGCAGGAGATTGGGTGTGTCTCCTTCGCGCGTTGGACTCCATGCCAGTCCCTGGAGGCATGCCTCGAGAGGGCGTCCCGTCATGCGTCCTGTGAACAGCACACCACTGAATGCGCCGTTGGTGCTGATGCCGGCTCGCTTCAGCCGGGGAATGGCCAGGCTGCTGAGCAGTTGCAGCACCAGCCACTTGAGCAGGCCTCCGCTGCGCAGCGCAGACCACCAGCAGGACAGAGGCAGATCTGTGGGCAGCGGTTCCCGTGTTGTGCGAATCCAGTCGATCTGATGCTGTTTGGACTGTCTCAGCAGGCAGTCCAGAACGATGGGCGTCAGATGGATGTGCTGATGGCCGTCAAGCGGAATCCGTCGTTGTTCGGTGAGCGTCCGGAAGCGGTGGACCTGGTGTTCGATGGCGCGCTCCAGTTGCGGCAGGAATCGTTGGCGACGCGCGGGCAGCAGTGATGCCAGCAGCAACGTGCCGAAGCTCGCCGGTAGATCCGGACAGCCTTCCACGCCTGGGCCTTCCGTCAGGCAGAGATGCAGGCAGAGTCCCGCGGCGTCGGGCAGCGTCCGCCAGGCGGCGGCGGCCTCCTGTGCTGATGTCCCGTCCACCAGCAGGCTGGCGCCTTGCAGCTGACCGCTTGTCGCAAGGCTCAGGATGGCTTCATTCACCTCCGGGGCCAGACCGAGGTCGTCTGCATGAATCAGGGCAGGCACGGCTTGGCTGTGACGCTGTCGCTGGCTGAAGCGAGCAGCCCGGCTCCAGATCAGGGCATTCAGCACGGTGGGGGTGAACACCAGCAGCAGGGTGCGCCATGCCGGATGGGCCCAGTCCGTCAGCAGCAGTGGCAACAGGGCGCAGACGCTCAGATTGATGCCGTACTGGAGGATCAGCCAGCGCCGGGCAAAGCGACGACCTCCGGTCTCCTCCCGGAAGGTCACCAGAGCATGGCCGAGATAACCCGCCACAGAAGCGGCCAGAAAAGCGAGAGGGTTGGCCAGCCAGCTGGGAATCACCATCTCAAGGCTGATCAGCACGGCGAGATGCACACCTGCCGCCACAGCACCCACTGCTCCGTAGCGCCCCAGGCGCCGGAGCAGCGTCGCTGATCTCATCGGCGGGGCGCTGAGGCCTGTCGCCGGAGCAGTGTCTCAATCAACGTCCAGGCCCGTGCGTCGTAGGCCTGAACGAAGTCATTGAAGCTCTGTGCGGCCTCCGAATCCGCCCCATCCGAGATCACACGCAGAACCAACCAGGGAACGTTCTCCTGTTCGGCCACCTGCGCCACCGCGGCACCTTCCATTTCCACGGCCTGCAGATCGGGCAGGGCGTCGCGCAGGGCTGCGATCACAGCGGCATCCCCGATGAACTGATCACCGGTTCCGATCAGCCCCGGCTTGGGCCGGCCGAATCCCTGGAGTGCACCGGCGGAGTGGCTCTGCTCAAGCGCGTTGAGGGCCCAGTGAAACCAGGCCTCCTGGGGTGCCAACACGGCCCGGTTCAGTGGTGGCACCACGAATCTCGGCAGGATCGGTCGCACGTCCAGATCGTGCTGGACAACCGAATCGGCCAGCACCACATCCCATTGCTGCAGGGCTGGGTCGGCACCACCGGCGACCCCGGTGAACAGAAGCAGATCGATCGGCGCCTCCGGGGAAGCTGAGGCGAGCACACGGGTGGCGGTGCGAGCAGCGCAGACCTTGCCCCAACCACTCCAGGCCAGCGTCAAGAGCACCGGCGTCCCGCCATCCCCCTGCCATTCGCCGCGATGAATCACCAGATCGCCGAAGGTTTCGCGACTCAGGTTGTTCAGATGAGCCAGATCAGAACCGATTTCCTCCGGCATGGCCCCAAGCAGACCGAGATGGAGAGGGCGTTCCATGATCGACGCGAATTGCTGTCACCGTAACGGCGAGCCAGGGTGGATCCGTGCAGGATTGGGCGAGGTGTGACGTCGGTCGTGAACGCAGGTGAAACGGTGTGCAGCGTGGAGCAGGCCCGGGTCATCGCCTCCGCAGTGACGCTGGTGCGGCGACATTTTCCTGCCGCCAAGGAAAATCTGCGTCCGTGGAGGGATGACGCCCAGACACGTCAGTGGAGCGAACCCGAGTCGATCGATCTCTCCTTTCACTTCCCGGGCTGGAGCCCGCGGCTGCAATGCCGCAGCCTGCTGATGCAGCTTCGTCTCAGCAGGCGTGAAGCCGATCAGCCAGGTCACCTGCTGGGTGTGCTGATGCGCGGCATGACCTACGACGGCGAGCGCTGGCGGCTGGCGACCGTCGGCGATTGGCAGCCCACAGGGTCCCATCTCCCCCAGCCGGATCAGGTGCAATGCCTGCGCCAGATCTGTCAGGACCTGTTCGTTCTGTTTTCAGCGGGCGCATCGGATGAGGCTGCCCCGTAACCCTTCGCAACTCAGACGGCCGCTGGTTGGATATCTCCTAATAAGGTCGAGGAATCGCTCAACCACAGGCTGATCATGTCCGTCGCACTGGCTGCACAGCTTCGTGAAGGCACGAAGAAGTCGCACACCATGGCCGAGAACACCGGCTTCGTGAGTTGCTTTCTGAAAGGCGTCGTCGATAAGGCCAGCTACCGCAAGCTCGTGGCTGATCTCTATTTCGTGTACACAGCGATGGAGGAGGAAATCGGAAAGCTCGGAGACCATCCTGTGGTGGCACCGATCGGAATGAAGGAGCTCAACCGCCGTGAGGCCCTCGAGCAGGACCTGACCTATTACTTCGGAGCCAACTGGAGGGATCAGATTCAGGCTTCACCTTCAGCAGCGGTGTACGTCGATCGCATTCATGCCATCGCCAAGGAGTCTCCTGAGCTGCTGGTGGGTCACCACTACACGCGTTATCTGGGTGATCTCTCCGGTGGACAGATCCTCAAGAACATCGCCCAGAAGGCGATGAACATGGATGGTGATGACGGTCTGCGTTTCTACGTCTTCGATGACATCGCTGATGAGAAGGCGTTCAAAACCGCCTATCGCGCCGCGATGGACGAGCTGCCCATCGATCAGTCCACAGCGGATCGGATCGTCGAGGAAGCCAACCACGCCTTTCACCTGAACATGAACATGTTCAAGGAGCTGGAGGGCAATCTGGTTGCAGCGATCGGCAAGGTGCTGTTCGGTTTCCTGACCCGTCGGCAGCGCACCGGCAGCACGGAGGCGGCAGCCGCCTGAAGCAGCCGTGGCCACCAGGCTTGTTCGCTTTCTGGTTCCCGGCACCAGCGGTCGTTTCCGCTGTGGTGGACTGAGCGTTGAGCTGCAGACGGCACGTCTGGTGGCCTCACTGTGTGAGACGGAGATCGTCACGTACCGGGAGCGTCGGGAGGACGTCCCCTTCCTGCACGACCTTCTCCGCGATGAATCCGCCTCAGACCATGTGCTCTGGATCGTCAGCTGGGGTTTTGATGTTCCAGGGTTGATCCGTTGCCTGAGAGGTCACCGGGTGGCCTACCACGCCCACAGCAGTGGGTACGGCTTTGATCTGCCTCCTGGGATTGCCGTTCTGGCCGTGAGCCGGAACACCCTCGGGTACTGGGGTGACCGAGCGCCTCGGAACCCACTGTTCCTGGTTCCGAATGCCCTGGAGCAGGCCTGGCTCGACCGTGGTGATCGTGCCGACGCCAGTGGTCGGGAGCGTCCCATCGACGTGCTTGTGCAGGCCCGAAAAAGCAGCGATTACGTTCTTCGGAGGCTGGTGCCGGCTCTTCGGCAACGGGGGCTCTCGGTGGAGGTGCAGAGCGGCTGGGTGGATGATCTGGTGGGCTTGTTCAACAACGCCAAGGTGTACCTCTACGACTCCGCCGAGTACTGGCGGGGACGGGGCGTCACGGAAGGCTTCGGCCTGCCGCCGTTGGAGGCGATGGCCTGCGGCTGTGTCGTGTTCACCAGCCTGAATCACGCTCTGGCAGACCACTGTGATCCGGGCCGATCAGCTCATCAGATCGGCTGCGGCAGCCTGGCCCATGATCTGCAACGCATTCAGGCCGCCGTTGCCGAACCGCTGCGATGGCGCCCACCGATGGCGGAGCTGGGGGTTCTGCTTCAGAACAGTGGTGAACAGCGATTGTTGGAGCGCTGGCGACAGGTGATGACAGATCTCGATCAGCTCCAGGGCCAATGGCAGCTGGATGCACCCCTCAGCAGCCCATCCACGTGGAGGTTGCGTTTGGCTCAGATGCTCCATCGCGCAAGGCGAGTGGTCGATCGGTTACCCGGCTGGCCGAAACGGTCCTGAAACGTCAGAGCTGACGGCTTAACTCATCAAGTTGTCAGAGATTTCCTGCAGATTCGTTTCGGCGAAGAGATCAGTTCGTTCTATGCCCGTTTTGCAGAGCCAGACCTGGAAAGAACTGAGCACTCTTTTTCGTGAGTTGTCACCGGAACGGCGGAAGTCTCTTCTTATTGTTCTCGCTGCATCGTTATTCCAGGGTGTTATTGACATCCTGTTGGTGGGTCTGCTCGCCAGGCTGGTCGGGCTCCTGGCTGGAGCGAAATTGGAGGATCAGATTCCTGGGATCCGTTTCTTTGGAGGTGGGTTTCTGGATCAGGCGGGTTGGATCGTTCTGCTGCTGATTGCGTCGTTCTGGTTCGCTTCTGCCGTGCGCTTCGGGGTGGCGTTACTGGAGGCGCTACTTGCTGCAGATATCTGGTCAGATCTGGTCAATAAGGTGTACGGCAATCTGTTGATGCAGAACTACGAGTTCTTCACGCAGAAACGCTCCGCTGTTCTCTCGGAGCGATTCAATCGCATCCTCACCAGAGTCACGTCAACGGTGATTTCGCCGATGATCGCCATCTCCGGGAATGTGTTGAGTGTTTCGGCTTTGTTGATTGGTGTTGCCATCGCCCTGGGTGGCAAGGCACTCACAATCTTCGCTTTTCTGTTGATTGCCTATCTGATTGCTTCCCTGATCATCACGCCTTATCTGCGCCTGTTTCTGCGCCAGAAAATGCGTTATACGCGTCGGATTCGGCTCACTTTCTCTGAGTCGCTGCGATCGATGCGTGACATTCAGTTGTATTCCTCGCATCAGTTTTTTGTCGACCGTTTCATGCGCGACGGAACGATCGCCAAGCGCAATGACCGGCTTGCCAATCTTCTGCCGAATGTCCCCAAATTTCTGATCGAGCCAGCCGGCATCACCATCCTGTTCCTGGTCGGTCTTGCACCGGCCCTGGTGAGTGGGGACAGCGATCAGTTGCGTGCGGCCATGCCGGAACTGGCAACGGTGCTGGTTGTGCTTCTCCGGATTTCAGGCCCCCTGCAATCGATGTTCCGCAGCCTCAACAAACTGCGGGGTGGTCTGCCGGAAGTGAAGGATGCCCTTGATCTGCTGTGCATGCGTCCAACCCGCCTTTCGCTCGCTGATCCGTCCGTGCCATCTCCGGAGGGGGTCATGCCTCGCCGTCTGATCGAGCTGCGCGACGTCACTTTTTCCTATGGGCTCTCGGGTGAACCGGTGCTGCGCAATGTGGATCTGTCCATTCCTGTGGGTTCGCGCATTGCGCTGGTCGGCAAGACCGGAAGCGGCAAGACAACACTGGCTCATCTGCTGCTGGGTTTGTACAAACCGGAGTCGGGCGAACTGTTGCTCGATGGTCTGCCGGTGTCAGATGAGGAAATGCCTGCCTGGCAGTCCAATTGTGCTTTCGTGCCGCAGCAGATTCGTCTGCTGGATGCCAGCGTGCGTGAAAATGTGGCGTTCTGTGAAAGTCCCGACGAAATCGATGATGACGAGGTGTGGGCCGCCTTGAAAGCTGCTCAGTTTGCTGATTTTGTTGCCGACATGCCCTATGGGCTGTTCACCATGTGTGGGGAGAACGGCATGAAGCTCTCCGGTGGTCAGCGTCAGCGGTTGTCCCTGGCCCGAGCGTTTTACCGCAATGCCAAGTTGCTGGTGCTCGATGAAGCCACCAGCGCTCTGGACAACAAGACCGAGTACGACGTGATGCAGGCGCTGGAGCTGGTGGGTCGGCGCTGCACGATGGTGGTCATCGCCCATCGCCTGTCCACAGTGAAGAAATGCGATCGGATCTACGAAATCGCAGACGGAGGTATTCGGGCTTACGGCGATTTCGAAACGTTGAAAGCGACGTCCACCAGCTTCCGTGAGATGGCGATGCTCGATGACGCCTGAAGGCCATGGCTGATGTCATCCTCCTGTCCACAGCGGACTGGGATCATCCGCTCTGGACGAACAAACAGCACCTGGCCGTTTCGCTGGCGGATGCCGGTCATCGAGTGCTCTACATCGACTCCCTTGGAGTTCGCGGTGCCCGTGCTGGTCGGGCTGATGCCAGGCGAATCCTGCGCCGACTGCTGAGAAGCTTGAATCCTCTCCGGCAGGTGCGTCAGCGCATCTGGGTGGTGTCGCCACTGGTGCTTCCAGGGCGGACCACTGGAATGGCGGGGCGACTCAACCGCTGGAGCTTCGGTCTTGCGCTGTTCTGGGCCGATTGGCGTCTGGATCTGCGCACTCCTCTGTTGTGGACCTTCAACCCGAAAACGCGCTCTTATCTGAAGCTCGGGCGTTTCCAGGCCACGATCTATCACTGCGTCGATCGCATCCAGGCGCAGCCCGGCATGCCTTCTGAATCGCTTGAACGCGCAGAACAGGATCTGTGCGGTGCCGTCAATGCCGTGTTCACGACAGCTCCTGAGTTGCAGAAGGAGCTGGCACCGCTCAATGCCGGGACGCATCTGTTCGGCAATGTTGCCGATGCTCAGCATTTCGGACGGGCCCGTTCGCAAGAGCTGCTGCGTCCCCCTGATTTCCCCGCGATCCAAGGGCCCTGCCTGATCTTCATCGGCGCCATCGATGCCTACAAGCTCGATCTGGCGATGCTGGAGGCCCTGATCGCCTCGACTCCGCAATGGACCTATGTGCTGATTGGTCCCGTCGGTGAAACGGATCCGTCGACCGACGTGGAGCCCCTGGCTTCCCATTCCCATGTGCATCTGCTCGGCCCCAGGCCCTATTCCGAGCTGCCGGGGTATCTGGCATCGGCCGATGTCGCCCTGCTGCCGCTGCAGCTCAACGACTACACCCGCCACATGTATCCGATGAAATTCTTCGAATACCTGGCCGCTGGTTGTCCTGTGGTGGCCACGGCCATTCCGTCGCTGTTGGACCAGGGGGATGTGGCCACGCTCTGTCCACCAGATGCCACGGCGTTTCAACAGTCGATCGCCGCAGTGCTGAAAGGTGATGTTCCGGCTTTGGAGCAACGCTTGGCTCGTGCGGAACAGTTCACCTATGAGCGGCGCACGGCCTCGATGCTGCACTGTCTCGGCCGACACGGCCTCCTGCCTCAGGAGCCGGCTCCGCCGCAGGCGATGCCGTATCACCGCGTGCGGCGACAGCTGCGGGTTGATTGGCTCGCTGCCCAGGTGGGTCTGCTGCCGGTTCAGGCCATGGATCGATTGGGATGGCAACGGCTCAGCAGCCCCCTGCTGGATGCTTTTCTCCGCAGGTGGCCGTTCAGCATTCCCTTGCTCAGCGTTCGGGCCAGCCAAGCGTTCGCTCAAGGGGATCACGACAGGGGCCGCCACCTGATTGAACAGATCTGGCAGCTGGACGGTGAAGCTGAGCTGCTGCATCAACTGCTGTTCCGCCGCGGTTCCCGTCCTGGTGATCGCGGGGATCAGCTGGCGATGTTCGATGCTCTGGCTTCGAGCACGGTGCTGCCGCTCCACCTATCCGGTTACTGCCGGGTGGTGCGCACCTACAGGGCGATCGATCAGAAAGATCAAGCCCATCTGCGGCGTTGCTGCAACGCCCTGGATGACATCATCGCTGCGTTGGAGGATGACTCCGACACTTACCAGTGCCTGAGGCCGAATCGGGTGAACCGGGCCAAGCTGCTGATCTCGGCTCATCTCACCAGGCTGCGCGGATTGATGGCGTTGCACGATCATTCCGCCCTCAACCAAGCCGCCCTGGAGCTTGAGCAGTGCGCCCGGCGTTACGACCCATTTGCGATTGATCGGACCACCGCGATTCGGATGACCCGCAACATCATGCGTTGTCTGGCGATTGCGGCGGTGATGGCCTGGCATGCCGGAGACAGCTGCCGTCTGGATGCTGTGGTCGCGCAGGTGGAGCGCCTGCGATCGGCGAGTTATGCCGATCGCTTTGACCCCATTGCTCAACGAACCCAGGAGGACCATCGCGCTTTTGCCGACTGGATGCTGGAGCGTCTGCGAGGTTGCCGCTGGCCCGGAGGCCAAGCGACGCTGAAACCATCCGCCTCGTTGTTCGTCGAGCCGGTGTTGCTGGTGTATTTCCCGGTGCTGCGGCTGGATCGGGCTGAAAAGGCCTGGCGCTTTCTCACTCCCCTCAGCGGACAGGCCGCGGCGTGAACCAGCAGGTGGCGGGAACGATCGCCTTCAGCATCGACTCCCTGAAGCTCGGTGGAGCCGAGAGGACCCTGCTGCGCTGGGCAGTCTGGTGCCGGGATGCCGGTTGGCGGGTGGTGGTGATCACGCGCCATGGACCGGAGCGGGATGCCTATCCGGTGCCGGAGGGTGTGGTCCGCCGTCAGGAGCCTCGTCTCTCGCCTGCTCTGGAACGGCTTGGCTGGTGGGCCTTTCCCGCAAGGTTGCTGGCGTTGCGCTCGCTGCTGCGCCAGGAGTCGATTGATGTGGCGGTGGGGGTGACGGTGCTGCCTGCTGTGAAGCTGCTGTTGGCCTGTCGTGGACTGGGACTTCGTTGTGTGGTGTCAGAGCGCAACTACCCCCCGGCGCGCCCGCCGGCGTTGCCCTGGCGATGGTTGCGGCGCTTGGCCTATCCCTGGGCTGATCTGCATCTGGTGCAAACCCGCACAACCGGCCGTTGGTTGCGGCGCCATTGCGGTGCTGAGCATCAGCAGTTGATGCCCAATCCTGTGGTCTGGCCGCTTCCGAAGCATGAGCCGGCTCTGTCCCCCGATGCCCTGTTGCCGCCTGAGGTCCCTGTGCTGTTGGCGGCGGGAACCAAGGCTTATCAGAAGGGTTTTGATCGGTTGATGCCCGTCTTCAGGGGGTTGGCCGATCGCATCCCGGAGCTCCATCTGGTGGTGCTGGGGTTGGGGGATACCCCGTATCAGGGCGTTGATCAGCAGGCCTGGCTGCGGCAATTGCTTGGGGATGGCTCGGATCGGCAGAGCAGACTGCTGCTGCCGGGCCCGGTGGGCAACATGTCCGATTGGTACGCGAGAGCCAGCTTGTTCCTCCTGCCATCGCGATTCGAGGGGTTCCCCAATGTGCTGCTGGAGGCCATGGCTGCAGGCTGCGCCTGCGTTGCCAGTGATTGCCCCACCGGTCCGGCCGATCTGATCGAGGATCACAAGAACGGGCGGTTGTTGCCGGTTGATGCGTCGTCAGACGTCTGGATTGAGGTGTTGGAGAGCCTGTTGCGGGGTGAGGAGCAGCGCGCCCGGTTTGCTGAGCAGGCGATGTGCGTTCGCGACCGCTTCAGCGAGCGACACCTTCGGGATGTGTTTCTCGATGCCGTTCAGGGACTGAGCCATGGATGATCTCTGGGTGGTGCTGCCTCATCTCGGAGCAGGGGGCGCGCAGAAAGTCGGCCTGCTCGCAGCAGAACATTTCGCCGCACAGGGGTTCCAGGTTCGGGTGCTGTCGCTTCGACCGGAGCATCCGGTCAAGCACCGGCTGCCCGACAACGTGTCCATGCTGGACATGGATCCAGATCCGAAATCCCTCCATCCCTGGCTGCGGGATGTGGAGAACCGTTCCTGGCAGGCACGCGGGCGGCGCTTCACCGTTGCCCAGCTGATCAAGGTGCGGCGATTCATCGTTCGGCTCGTCACTGTCGTGCTGCTGCGCGGCATCCAGCTCGCCTTGCCCTGGGTTGATGATCGACTGCAACCGGGCCGGGGTGGACTGGCCAACGCGCTGTTGTCCTGCTGCATGGAAAGCGTTGGCGGCCTTCGTTACGCACGCCTGCGCGACTTGCTGGTTGAGCAGCAACCGGGGCGGGTGTTGGCACTGCTCAGCAAAACCAACATTCTTTGCTGTGCCGCGGCTTGGGATCTGCCGATTCATCTGGTGGTGTCGGAACGCAATGATCCCCGACGGCAATCGATGGATCGTTTCTGGCGCTGGCTGCGTTGTGTGTACTACCGCCGAGCCGATGTGGTGACGGCCAACACCGAGGGCGTGCTGGAGTCTCTGCAGGAGATGGGGGATTGGCAGCGGCTGGAATTGCTGCCCAATCCCCTGCCTGCCGGTGTGCTTCACGAGGATGCGGAGCCTGTCCATGGCGCTGAGCAGGAGATTCTTGCGGTGGCCAGGCTGGTGCCGCAGAAAGGCCTGGATCTTCTGCTCAGAGCCTTTGCCGAGCTGGACCCGTCCCTCCGAGAGGGTTGGCGCGTGACCCTTGTGGGTGATGGTCCGGAGCGTGAACGGTTGCACCGGCTGGCGGCGGATCTGGCGATCGGTGATTCCGTTGTGTTCGAAGGTTTCCGCTCGGATCCTTTCCGCTTCATGCAGCGGGCCTCGATCTTTGCTTTGCCCTCCCGTTTCGAGGGGATGCCGAATGCGCTGCTGGAAGCCATGGCGGCCGGACTCCCCGCGGTGGTGAGTGATGCATCGCCAGGGCCGTTGGAGATGGTGCGAGATGGCGTGAACGGCTTGGTGGTGCCCACCGAAAACCACCTCGCGTTCGCGGGGGCGTTACAGCAGTTGATCGACGATGGCGGGATGCGGGATCGGCTCGGTGATGCCGCCCGTGAGAAGCTCCGGTCACTCGACTGGAGCGTGGTGGAGCCCCACTGGCGTTCCGTGCTCGCCCTCCCTGCTCTGTGATGCCGGCGGCTCTTCAGGGTGCACTGATGGTGTTCGCTCCAACGCGCCAGGCCGCGAGTGAAACCTTCATCCGCGCCAACCTGGCGGGACTTCCGTTTCGGATCCAGGCCTGGTTCGGGGACGAGCGCCCCCTCGTTCAACCCCTTCGGTGTCTGTACGGCAGCGCGATCCTGCTGAGCAAGCTGCTGACGCGGCTGCGTTTGCTGCGACTCGCCGGATTGCCGGCTGCATGGGTGGCCTGGCTGTTGATTCGCCTTGATCCCCCGGATGTGGTGCTGGCGGAATTCGGCTTCGAAGCGGTGCGCGTGATGGAAGCCTGCCGCTGGAGTGGTGTGCCGCTGGTGGTGCATTTCCGTGGATCCGATGCGTCGGCCCGGAACCGCATCGGGCTGTTGGAGGAGCGCTACCGCCGGCTGCTGCGTCTGGCCGGTGGCGTGATCGTGAAATCGGAACGGATGGCCCTTCGCCTGGAGGAGCTCGGTGCTGAACGGCAGCGGATTCAGATCAGCCCCTCCGGTGCCAATCCGGCGCTGTTTCATGGCAGTCAGCCTTGTCAATCGCCTCCGCTGCTTCTGGCGGTCGGTCGCTTCGTGGCCAAGAAGGGTCCGCTGCTCACCTTGCGGGCTTTTCAGCTCTGTCTGCAGCGAGCCGATGTCTCACCGCTTCCGCAGTTATGGATGGTGGGAGAGGGCCCGCTGCTTGCAGAAGCGAGGCGGTTTGTTGTTCAGCATCAGCTGCAGAACCATGTGGTGTTTGCCGGGGTCTGTTCTCAGGAGCAGGTGGCGGAACGGATGCGTCAGGTGCGTGCCTTCGTGCAGCACTCGATCGTGGCCCCGGATGGAGACAGTGAGGGAAGCCCCGTGGCTGTGATGGAAGCGCAGCTCAGCGGCCTGCCAGTGATCGCCACCCGTCATGCCGGGATTCCTGATGTGGTTCTCGATGGGGCCACGGGCCTGCTGGTGGAGGAGGGAGACGTGGACGCGATGGCCCAGGCGATGCTGACCCTGCTCGCAGAACCGATGCTGGCTCAAAAGCTTGGAGAGGCCGGCCAGAGGCGCGCCCTCCAGCACTTCACGGTGGAGCATCATTTGCGGGACGTCACCGAACTGCTGTTGCGGGTGAGTTCCGCGGCCCGGGCATTGTCATGAGTCGTCCCCCAACCCTGCTGCTGATCCGCGGCCTGGGCCACAGCGGTACCACGATCCTTGATCTTGCTCTTGGTGCTCACCCCCTGGTGATGGGTCTTGGGGAAGCTGCCCGGATTCTGAAGACTCCGGAACCTGGTGAAGAACAACGTGGTCCCGCCATGCTGCGTGGTTCACAACGACAGGACCGACTCTGCACCTGTGGGGCCACTGCCAAGGACTGCCCGATCTGGGGACCGGCCTTGGAGTGGCTGGTGGCGCATGACCACCTGTCACTTCCGGACAAGATGCAGCGGCTGATGCAGTTCTCCAGCGCGATGCCGTCCGCCACTGGGGAGCCCCACCGGGTGATCGTCGATTCCTTTCAGGATGAACTGGTGCTGCCTCAGGCGATGCCTGATCAACTGGATGTGCGGGTGATTCACCTGGTGCGTGACGTCCGCTCCTGGCTGCACTCCCGGTTGAAGCCAGCCCGCGCATCAGCGCAGCCGTTGTCCGAGCTGCGCACCTTGTTGCGTTGGTGGTATGTGAATCGCAAATTCGATCGGGCTCTGCAGCGCTGCGGCCGGCCTGTGTTTCGTCTGGGCTATGAGGAACTGGCGCTCCAACCCGAGCGTTCGCTGCAGCTGTTGTGCGACTGGTTGGCTCTGCCCTATTCCGATCAGATGCTGTCGCCCGGAGCTAACAGCACAAGCCATATCCTTTCGGGCAATCGGATGCGGTTTGATCCGGCTCGCTCGCGGGCGATCCGTTACGACGCCGCCTGGATGGCCTCCAACGACTGGCTGCTTCGCACGGCTCTGCTGATTCCGGCTGTGGCTGGACTGAACCGGAAACTGGTGTATTCCAACGACGTTCTCCAGTCCTTTGTGTAGTTGGCTCCTAGCGGCACCAGCGGCTAGCCGTTGGCCAGTGCCGGCACAGATCAAGCTCCGGCAGTTGATCGGCAACGCCGCGGTACACCGCAGCCTGGCTTTCACCGATGCTGGCAAGAACGTCGTCCGGCAGATCAGTGGTGGAGCGACTTTCGTTCACCCGATGGCTCCAGTTCGGTTGCTGGTATGGAACCATCAGATGACGGCAGAGCTGCTCATAAACGGGTTCGGTGAACAGACGTTCGTAGAGCTCAATGAATAGATCCTTGGGGGCAAATGCCTGGCTTAATGCCTTGAGTGTGTGCAGATAATCGCTGCGCTGACTGGACTGCTGCCTGAGTTTATGGGCGGTGCGCAGCAAATGATTCCGTTCGATGTCCGGCTGAAGTTCTCCGCGTTTGCGTAATTTCATCCGTTGTTGCGACAGAATTCGCTCCACTGGATCCCGCATCAGGAAGACCACCCGGGTGGCGATGTTTCTTTGGTCAAATTCCTGACGCACCCAAGCCATCGTTTCGGGCGAAAGGCAGCTGTACGACGGGGTGATGTCACCGGTGAGTTGAATGGACGACTTGTTCAGTAAGCGGCTGAAGTAGTCGAAATAGCGAGAGCTGTCCGTCAGGAAACGTTGCCGACGCCAGGTTCTCCATTTCCAGGGAGCTGCATGTCTGGGTCTGAAATGTTCAAATTGCGGCAATGTTATTGCGTCAAGAATGTGATACTCCTTGCAGAAGCCGAAATCTGCGTCCTGACGGCGATGCAATTGCTCATGCAGCCAGGAGGTGCCTGCCTTTTGTGCGCCAACGCCAAACAGGAAGACTTTGCGCGTTTGGTTTGACTTTCTCATTGAATTCTCCTGAAGATTTTGCCATTGTTCTCATTGGGATTGTAATTATAAATTTCCCTGTAGGCGGTCATGTCAATATGATGTGTTGCCAGGCGTTTGCCAGTGTCAATATTCACAAGGAAGTCTCCTTTGGCAGGGGAGTAGTAAGACCCTTTTCCGACTCCTTCCATGACAGTGTATACATCATCCTCTAGGTCAAAATAAATCAGACGGTCGAAATTCAAACGCTCCAGAGGCCCGCGATTTCTGAACCATGATTTGGAGTAGATGATGTTGATCTCTTCTCCATTCTGGCGAGCATTTGTTGTGATTGTGCGCAACCGATCATAGGTTTGTACCCAGCTTTCCTGGTCGACTTTCATCTTGCTGATTCTGTGATTAAAGCCTTTTCCTTCAAGATGCTCGATACCAATCAGACAACTGCTTGCTACGACTCCTGCAATGCCAATCAGCTTTGTATTGCCGCCTTTGTGAATCAGTGGTGTTGTTGCCCAGATCCATAGCATGGTCAAGTTCAGTGTCGCGATGAGTTGAACAGGCAGTGCCATGTAATTGCTGGAGCGAAACCCCACAAGGGCGAACAATCCAAGGGCGTAAGCTAAGGCGCCGATATTGAAAGCATCCAGCAGAGAAAATCGTACTTTTCGAAGATGGATCAAGATGCTTCGTGTCGCCATGGTCAGCATCAGGATTCCAAATCTGTAATCGGATTCGAAGCGAGAAAATCGAAGAGCGGAGTCGTAGGCGTTATTGCCATGGTAGAAGCTTGGTATGTAACTTAGAAACAGGAACGAAATTGCCAGAACAAAGATTAAACTGATGAGACATATCTCCAGCCTGTATGCATTGATCCAGGCTTCCAGTGTTTTTCTTGACAGCTTTGGCCTGCCCGCGAGAGCCCCGCTGCACCCAGCAAGCAACACAAACATTGGTGGCACGGTGAAGAGAATGAAGCCTGTATCTTTGAAAAAGATGCCGACCAATGCCGGAAGTATTGTTAGATATTGATCTCGGGACCGCTTGGATTTCCAGTAGTGACTATAGAAGTAGATGTAGATTGCAAACAGAAGAGCAACGATTCTTTCGCTATAAATAAACTGGAAAAATGTAAACCCTGTAGCGGTGTCAAACAAAAATAGAATACTGAAAACCAGGAGAATCTCTTTCCTGTTGGATCTGTTGCTTAATTCACCAGCTGTTTTAGCGCTGAGAATGCAGATTGTGACAAGCTCTGCTGCGTTCACCAGCATCCAAATGCTTACATAGGGTGTCAGCCAGCTCAGAATGTGTAGATCCTGGTGCGATAGAGGAAAGAAGCGAAAATCATTGCGGAACATTGTTTCTTTGACGAGTTCCCAGCGCAATGCGAAGTTGTTCAGCAAGTGATCAGTGTGAATATCTTTGTACCAGCTGATGATTTCCTTGTAAAACCAGCTTGCTTGCTGAAGCATCAGAGATGCATAGAAAGCAAACAAACCCGATGCGAGAGGGTGTCTTCTAACCCATTGCAATATCCTTTTAATGCTTCCTGCATTCTTCTCTGTTGGGTATTGTGTGACGGTTTCAGACTGTGCCTTGTGAAGCAGAAATAAGCAGGTTGCAGTGAGAAGCAGGAGGAAAAAAAGATGTGAAATCGCGTTGTAGCGCTTCAGCAAGAGTTTGCCGCTTTCACTGGCCACCTCAGGCAGCCATGTGCCCGAAGGGATCAGGATGAGGATTGCAAACAGTCCAATGCCGATCAACAACAGCCACAGAACTCCAAGCCAGCGAACGGTCGTTGACCCAAACATTGTGCTCAGATCAATTGATCTGCAGGTCGGGCAGGGATTTCACCACATCGTCCACGGCTTTCACCTGCTCCAGAAATGCTTCGAGCAGGTTCAGTGGCAAGGCACTCGGACCATCGCAGCGGGCTTTGCCTGGATCAGGGTGCGCCTCAAGAAACAGTCCTGCAAGGCCCAATGCCATGCCTGCTCTGGCAAGATCCACGACCTGGGAGCGTCGACCTCCCGATGCGGCTCCACCTGGATCACGGCACTGGAGGGCGTGGGTGACATCGAAGATCAGAGGGAGGTCATCGCAGCTGCGCTTCATCACTCCGAATCCGAGCATGTCCACCACGAGGTTGTCGTAGCCGAAATTCGTACCGCGTTCGCAGATCAGCAACTGGTTGTTCCCGCACTCCCGAAACTTCTCAACAATGTTCCGCATCTGTTCCGGGCTCAGAAACTGCGGCTTTTTGATGTTGATGATTGAACCGGTTTCGGCCATGGCCTGCACCAGATCAGTCTGGCGGGCCAGGAAGGCCGGTAATTGAATGATGTCAGCGACATTTGCTGCTAAGTGAGCTTGTTCCGGTGTGTGCACATCGGTGATCACAGGAATGCCGTGGGTGTCCTTCACCGCCTTGAGAATCTTCAGTCCCTCGTCCAGTCCTGGGCCGCGATACGAATGAATGGATGAGCGATTGGCCTTGTCATAAGAGGCCTTGAACACCAGCGGGATGTTCAGGCGGTTGCAAACATCTTTGTAATGGGCAGCGCAGTGCAGGGAAAAGTCCAGATCCTCCAATACATTGACGCCGCCAAGTAGCACAAACGGGCGGTCATTGGCGAAGGTGATGTCGCCAAGCTGAATGGAGGGTTTTCCCATGGACCTGCCCTTACTCAGCGGAATCCTACTGCTCCTCAGCGGATCACCAGATCTTAATGGGCACTTCGCTTGTCGATCATGTCGGCAAGTAGAGCAAACATCATCACATTCAATGTGATGAAGGCAAGTAAAATTGTTTTATCAGTAAGGTCGTTCAGGATGAATACGTCGTGAGCGCTGCTGAGGACGAAAAGAACGCCAAAGAATGCCGCCACAGGTGTGAGCAGTCTCATTGGTGCAAAATACATGCCTGTTCGTGCAATTAGCTGCACGAATCTTGCGGTGTCTCGAATTGGTTTGATATGGCTCTTGCCGATGCGTTTGGTGTAGCTGATCGGCACGAAGAGTACATCGTGGCGGTTTCGCAGCATGCAAATTGTGATTGTTGTCGTGAAGCTGAATCCATCAGGTAGCAGGCTCAGGAATTTCATTGCAAGATCGCGGCGGAACACGCGTAGACCCGAATTCATGTCTGGAACATTGCTGCCGCACAGGAAGGAGACCCATGGCACCAGAATCAGCTTTGGAATGCTTCTGATGGTTGAATAGTCAACGTCTTCCCCGGTCCGTGCACCTACCACCATGTCGTGTTGAAAGGCTGAGGTGATCAGTTCAGGGATCCTGTGATTCGGATAAGTTCCGTCCGCATCGGTGATACAGATCAGGTCTGCATTGGAGCGACGTATTCCAGTTTTCAATGCAGCGCCATAGCCAAGATTGCGGCTGTGGTGGACGACGCGGAATGGTTCGCTTTGAAGGTCTGCAGCAAGTTGATCCAAGAGCTCTTTTGAGCCATCCTTTGATCCGTCATTGATGACAATGACATCAGTGCACTGGTTTTCATGCTTCTTTAAATGGCTAAAAATATCTCGTATTGTTGACTCGATCGCTCTCGATTCGTTGAAGCAGGGGATAACAATGCTAGTGCTCTTCATCGTAAGTTATCTTTCTTGGCAAATTATAGGCTGCAACTCTGCGTTGTCCAAAGCCTTAGCACTATAGTTGCGATGAAGGCATGGATGTGCAAATGCCAAAGCAAGTCGTCTCTTTCCTTCGCCCTGTTTTGCGCAGGATGGCCTTCACTTCATTCAACAGGATCTCCGCCTTGATGGCATTGGCCGGATTTCTGTGGATTTTGTTTCAAAGTGCTCATGGCATCAATGGTGATGAGATCGGTAGCGATGCTGGTCAGAACCTTCAGTCTGCCTTGAACCTTGTCGGTCATGGGGTTTATGGAGAAGGAGTCTTTGAGGGCATTCCTGAGCATGGCTTCCGGAGAGAGCCATTCCCCAATGTTCTGCTGGCAATTCATCTTTTGATTTCGTCCTGGTTTGTGCCTGGGATGGACTTCACCCAAGCGCATCAAGATCAGGATTTTCTGCGCATTGCCAAAGGAGTTAATGTGAGTTATGTGGCCGTCTTGTTGGGGGGCTTGTGGATCCTGTTACGCCGTTTGATTCGGCCTGAATTCATTGCGGACGGCTTATCTTTGGTTTTGTTTTTCTTTGTAGATCGCTATTTCATTCAATTTGAAATCAATGATCTGAATACGGAGTTGCCCGCATCCGCCTGCCTCGTGTGGGTCTCGCTGTTGCTTGTGCTCGCTCATCAGCAAGGGCGAGGGCGTTGGCTCATGGCCTCTGGACTGGGCTTTGGGCTTCTGGTGCTGACCAAGGCAAGCGGTGCTTATGTTGCGTTGGTGGCGATTCCTGTTCTGGCCTTTTATTTGCATTGTAAAGCTCCATATTTCCTGCGAACTTTTGCATTGATCTCGCTCGGCTTTGCTTTGGCGGTGCTGCCTTGGGTCGTGAGAAATTCGCGGCATTTCAATCGGCCAGTGATCGCTCAGGGTGGTGGCGACGTGCTGTTGATCCGCTCTTCGTTTAATACAATGACTCCTGAGGAATACAGGAACTCATTTTATGCCTACGCGCCTGTCATTGTTCGTGATCATGTTCTCGGGCCTTCAATGTCACTGTCGGAAAATGATTTTGAGTGTGGCTATGCGTTAGACCGGTTTAATCGTAATCTTCCGTGTGATCGACTTGCGCTTGAAGAAAATCGGTATCAGGATGTGCGTTCGTTTTATCAGATTGGTAAGCGCGCTTTGCCGCGCTCCATGGGCCTCCTGCGAGAAGAAAAGCAGGCTGTTGCCTTGAAGCGAATTCGTGAAAATCCTCTGCAACACATTCTCGTCTCTGTCCCGATGGCCTGGCGTGGTCTGTGGTCATTTGCGAAAATTAAATACTGGCTGGGAACAGGTCTTAATTTCTTTGCTTATGCATCACTATTTGTTGCTGTTGTTCTTGGGATCGTCCAGAAGAAATTTATCTGGCTGGCCATCTCGATCATCCCGGCGGGATACTTTCTTTTCTATGCTTTTTTGAGCCATTTCATCCCGAGATATTCCGAGCCTATGATTCCCCTGGCTTTTGTATGCATGAGTGTTCTTGGTGTTGCGATAGCAAGTCAATGTCTGCCTTCGTCCTTCGGCCGTCTTCGTTTTTGAGTTGTACCAATGAGCTTTCTTGCAGGACTCAACGACGCCCAGCGACGGGCGGTGGATCACCACGAAGGGCCCTTGCTGGTTGTGGCTGGAGCCGGAAGCGGCAAGACCCGTGCGCTGACCCATCGCATCGCGCATCTGATCGGTGCCCACGGGGTGGATCCAGCTCAGGTTCTGGCGGTCACCTTCACCAACAAGGCGGCACGGGAGATGAAGGAGCGGTTGGAGCTGTTGCTGGCTCAGCGGCTGGCTCAGAGTCAGTTCGGTCAGCCATGGAGCACGCTGCCGCCGGTGGAGCAGCGTCAGCTGCGCTCGCGTATCTACCGGGAGGTCACCAAGGAGCTCTGGATCGGCACCTTTCACGCGCTCTTCGCGCGGATGCTTCGCTTCGACATCGACAAGTTCAAGGACAGTGAGGGGCTCACCTGGACCCGTCAGTTCTCGATCTACGACGAGGCTGATGCTCAGAGCCTGGTGAAGGAGATCGTCACCCAGGAGCTGCAACTGGATCCCAAGCGTTTTGAGCCGAAGAAGACCCGATGGGCCATCAGTAATGCCAAGAATCAGGGTTGGCTTCCCGATCAGCTGGAGGCCCATGCGGAAGGGCAGCGCGGCAAGCTCACCGCGGACGTGTACCGGCGTTATCGAAAGGCTCTGGCGGCCAACAACGCCCTTGACTTTGATGATCTGCTGTTGCTTCCGGTGCAGCTGCTTCAGCAGAACGAACAGGTGCGCAGCTACTGGCACCGCCGCTTCAGACATGTGCTGGTGGATGAATACCAGGACACCAACCGCACCCAGTACGACCTGATCAAGCTGCTGGTGACCGACGGGCGGGATCCGCAGAGCGTGGAGGACTGGAGCGGACGCTCGGTGTTCGTGGTGGGAGATGCCGATCAGAGCATCTACAGCTTCCGGGCTGCTGATTTCACGATTCTGATGGGCTTCCAGGACGATTTCGGCGATCAGGCTCCGGATGACACCACGCACACGATGGTGAAGCTGGAGGAGAACTACCGCTCCACCGCCACGATCCTGGAGGCGGCCAATGCCCTGATCGCCAATAACAGCGAACGGATCGACAAGGTGTTGCGCCCCACCCGGGGCGAGGGCGAATTGATCACCCTCACGCGTTGTGACGACGAGATCGCCGAAGCCGAGGCCGTGGTGCACCGGATTCGGATGATGGAGGCTGCGAATCCCGAACTCAGCTGGGGAGACATGGCGGTGCTTTATCGCACCAATGCCCAGTCGCGTGCGATCGAGGAATCCCTGGTGCGCTGGGGCATCCCTTACATCGTGGTGGGTGGTCTGCGTTTCTATGACCGGCGAGAGATCAAGGACCTTCTGGCCTATCTCCGACTGTTGGTGAATCCGGCGGACACCGTCAGCCTGCTGCGCGTGATCAATGTGCCGAAGCGCGGCATCGGCAAGACCACGATCCAACGCCTCACCGATGCTGCCAACCAGCTGGGGATTCCCCTTTGGGATGTGGTGAGCGACGCCGAAGCGGTTCGCTCCCTGGGTGGCCGTTCAGCCAAGGGGTTGCTGCAGTTCTGCGAACTGCTCAATGATCTGCGGCTGCGGGTGCAGGACGCTGCTCCGTCCGAGCTGATTCAGCAGGTGATGGAGAAGAGCGGGTACGTCGCTGAATTGATCACAGAAGCCACCGATGAGGCGGAGGAGCGACGCCGCAACCTTCAGGAACTGGTGAATGCGGCGCTGCAGTATCAGGAAGAGAACGATGAGGGCGACCTGGAGGGTTTTCTGGCCACCGCCGCTCTCTCCAGTGATGCGGACAGCAAGGACACCGCGGCGGATCGGGTCACCCTGATGACCCTGCACAGCAGCAAGGGCCTGGAATTTCCCGTGGTCTTCCTGGTGGGGCTGGAACAGGGGCTGTTCCCCAGTTACCGATCGCTCGATGATCCCGCTTCTCTTGAAGAGGAGCGGCGTCTCTGTTACGTGGGCATCACCCGGGCCAAGGAGCGGCTGTTTCTTTCCCACGCCAGTGAACGGCGGCTCTGGGGTGGGATGCGGGAGGCCGCAGTGCCGTCGGTTTTTCTCTCGGAGCTGCCGGAAGCGCTGATTCAGGGAGATATTCCCCAGTCAGGAGGTGCCGCGCTGCGGCGGGAACGCCGGTTGGAGCGGCTTACCCGGGTTGATCGGGATCCACCGGCCTCCGCTCCAGCCAATGCGGTGCGCCGCCGTCAGGCCGGTCCAGCCCCTGGCCGCAGCTGGTGTGTGGGCGACCGGGTCAGCCATGCCAGCTTCGGAATCGGTGAGGTCACCCACACCTTCGGCAGTGGTGAAAAGGTCTCGATCGCCGTGAAGTTCGCTGGGATGGGACCCAAGATCCTGGATCCGCGGTTGGCTCCGATCGAACCTGTTTCAGGCACCGATTAACCTCCAGCCCAGCCTCCGACGGTCCGTGTCCTCCGCCAGTCAGCCGATCCCTGTGTTCATCGGCTACGACCCGCGGGAACGGGCGGCGACCAACGTCCTGATCGACAGCCTGTACCAGCACAGCAGTGTGCCGCTGGCGATCACGCCGCTGGTGACTCCGCAGCTGGAGGCCCAGGGTCTGTACCGGAGAGAACGGGATCCCAAGCAGAGCACGGCCTTTTCCTTCACACGCTTCTTGGTGCCCCATCTGATGGGGTATCAGGGCTGGGCCCTGTTCATGGACTGCGACATGCTCTGCCGGGCTGACATCAAGGGGCTCTGGGATCAGCGCGATGACAGCTTTGGCGCCATGTGCGTTCAGCACGAGCATGTTCCAGGGGAAACCGTGAAATTTCTCGGTGAGGTCCAGAGCGCCTACCCCAAGAAGAACTGGAGTTCACTGATGCTGCTGAACTGCAACCGCTGCACCAAGCTCACCGTTGATTACGTCAACTCCGCCACCGGTCTGGAACTGCATCGCTTCCACTGGCTGGAGGGTGACCACGAGATCGGAGCGATCACCGGAGGCTGGAACCACCTGGTGGATGTGCAGGTTCCGCCCGATTCCCAGGAGGCCTCGCCGATGCTGCACTGGACTCTGGGGGGCCCCTGGTTCCGCGAACAGCGCACGATGGGAGGGCCGCTGGCGGCGGAGTGGTTCAGCGCCCGCGATGACGCCATGAAGCTCTGGGACTGATGACGATTCAACGCAGCCTGGTGGCCGTTCCGGCCCGTCTGCAGTCATCCCGGCTGCCCAACAAGGTGATGGCGGACATCGGCGGCAAGCCGATGATCCAGCGGGTGCTGGAGCGCTGTCGGGAGGCATCCGGTGTGGCAACTGTTGTGCTGTGCACCGATAGCGATCAGCTGCGTGATCTGGCGGAGGGACTCGGCTTCCCTGCCTTGATGACCTCGGAGCACTGCAGTTCCGGCAGCGAGCGGATCGCGTCGGTGGCCGAGCAGCTGATGGCCCTGGCCTGGGGGGATCAGGCCCCTGTGGCGGAGGAGACGGCCATCATCAACGTGCAGGGCGACCAGCCCTTCATCGATCCGGCGGTGATCGAGGGGATGGTTACGGAGTTCGGTCGTCTCAATCCCGTGCCTGCCGTTGTGACCCCGGTGTATCGGCTGCATCCGGAGACGATTCACAACCCGAATGTGGTCAAGACCCTGCTCGCCCATGACGGCCGAGCGCTGTATTTCTCCCGCTCGGCCATTCCGCACGTGCGCGATGTGGACCCTGCCGATTGGCACCGACATGCCACCTACTGGGGGCATGTCGGGATGTACGGCTTCCGCGGGGATGTGCTGGCGGCATGGGATCAGCTGCCCGCATCGCCACTGGAGGATCTCGAACGTCTGGAACAGTTGCGCCTGATCGAGGCGGGGCACACGATCGCCAGTTTCGAGGTGAGTGGCACCTCCCTGTCGGTGGATACCGCCGATCAACTGGAGCAGGCCCGCCAGATGGCGGCTTCCGCCTAGTCGTTGCGATCCCGCCAGCCCTTGCGGCTGAGCATCTGCCAGCGACCTCGGGCCTGGAGCAGTCGTTCCGCCAGTTCGCGAACGGCTCCGTGCCCCCCACGGTGGTGCAGCACGGCATCGGCCCCGCGCCGCACCGGTCGGCAGGCATCGGCCGGGGCGAACAGCAGCCCGACCACCGGACGCACCGCCAGATCGTTGAGGTCATCCCCGAGAAAGGCGGTCTGAGCCTGGCTCACCTCCAGCTGCCGTTGCAGGGCACTGAGTGCCATCGGTTTGTCCTTGATCCCCACCAGGCAGTGGCGAATGCCCAGCTGACGGGCACGCACCTCTGTGGCCCCTCCCTGACCACCGCTGAGGAAGGCGATCTCCAATCCCGCTGTCTGCAGAAGCCGGATGCCGAGACCATCCCGCACATCGAAGCGTTTGATCAACTGCCCGTCGGCTGAGAACCAGAGACCTCCATCGGTGAGGACGCCATCCACATCGAGCACGAGCAGCTGCACGTCGCGCAGCCGGCGTTGCAGCCACCACCAGCGCAAAGGGCTCACGCCAGACCCGCCTGCACGAGATCGTGAAGGCGCAGGAGTCCCTGCATCTCCTGATCCGAATTCACCACAGGCAGAACCGAGATCGGTTTGCGGCGGTTCCGCTCCATGCATTCCAGGGCATGAACCACCAGCACGTCCCCTTCCACCGTGATCGGATCCGCGGTCATCAGATCAGCGGCCGTCAGGCGGCTCCAGCCCTCGGTGCTGTGATCCTGCAGTGCGCGGCGCAGATCACCGTCGGTGATGATCCCCACCAGGGCACCGCTCTGATCCGAGCGCTCCACCCAGCCGCAGCCGATGCCATCGCGGGTGAGGCCACCGATCACCTCAGGCAGAGGCGTCTCGGGCTTCAAGGCATGCAGTTTCGAGGCCGGAACCATCAGGTCGGCCGCCGTCAGAGTGAGTTGTTTGCCCAGCGATCCGGCCGGGTGATTCAGCGCGAAGTCCGCCGGTGAAATGCCGCGTCGTTCCATCCAGACCGCCGCCAGCGCATCACCGATCGCCATCGCCACGGCCGTGCTGGCGGTGGGCGCCAGATTCAGGGGGCAGACCTCCCGATCGACGCCGGCTTCCAGAACCACATCGCTGCCGCGGGCGAGGGAGGATTCCGCCCGTCCGACGATGGCGATCCGACCGGTGCCGCGTCGCTTCAGATGGGGCAGCACCTCCAGCAGCTCAGCGGTTTCGCCGCTGTTGGAGAGCAGCAGACAGACGTCCTCCGGTGCCACCACTCCGAGATCCCCGTGCAGGGCATCCAGTGGGTTGAGGAACAGGGCCATCAGCCCGATCGAGGAAAAGGTGGCGGCGATCTTGCGGGCCACGATGCCGCTCTTGCCCACGCCCGTGATCACGAGCTTGGCTTTGCGATCGGCACAGCGTTCCAACAGGGTCAGCGCCGCTTCCACCTGCTCGCTGCTCAGTCGTTCCGCCGCTGATGCGATGGCGGTGGCTTCCTCCTGCAGGCAGCGGGTCAGAGCGGACAAGTGCCGGATCCGGGATGATCGGTGCATTGTCCTGCACGCCGCGCCATGGACCTGCCGGGTGTGCCGAATGCTCTGCTGGATGCTCTCCGGGCTGCTTCCCGGGAGCTCGGCTGCGCTCATCTCGCCTTCGTCGGAGGGGTCGTGCGCGACGGACTGCTGCATCGGCGCCACGGTGTGGCCTGGCGCGGAGTTCCGGATCTCGATCTCGTGGTGGAAGGGGATGCCCGCCAGCTCGCCCTTGCACTGCAGCGAATCTGCGGCTCGGAGCGCCTCACCGCCTGCCGGGAGCACGGCAGTTTCGGCACCGTCGAGCTCTGTCTGGATGGTGTGCTCCTGGATCTGGCGACGGCTCGCCGGGAGTCCTATCCCGCCCCCGGGGAGAATCCCGTCGTGCAGCCCGGCACCCTTCAGGCGGATCTGGTGCGGCGCGATTTCAGCATCAATGCGATGGCGTTCGATCTGATCTCCGGAGAACTGATTGACCCTCATGGGGGTCAGCGGGCTCTGCAGAAGCGTTCTCTGGAGTTGCTGCATCCCGGCAGCATCAGCGATGACCCCACCCGGGTCGTCCGCGCCGCCCGCTACGCAGCCCGTCTGGATTTCCATCTGGCCGATGACTCCCTTGAGCAGCTGCGTCAAACCATGGAGCGCTGGCCCTGGCGCTGGTCGACGGGGGATGCCAGGGAGAAGGCGCCCCCGGCGCTCTCCACCAGGCTGCGCATGGAACTGGATCGTCTGCTCCAGCGGGAACCCTGGGCGGAAGCCCTATCGCTTCTGCAGAGCTGGAGTGCGATGGCCCTTGTGGACCCTGCCTTGCAGGATGATCTGCCATGGAGGCAGCGGTTGACGGGGGCCTGCCGACTTCGGGTGCCGCTGCTGCCGGCGCTGTTGCTGGGGGCAGCCGATCCGCTTGAAGTGGCGAAGCGACTCGACCTTCCCGGACAGCAAACAAAGGTGCTCGGACAGTGCCGGGATCTGCTGGCCTGGCTGCCGGAGCACGCACCTCCGCCAGGCGCACCACCCTCCCAGTGGTGCCGCGCGCTGGAAGGGAGCGGCTGGTCCGCGGAGGCCGTGGTGCTGGCGGTCTGTCATCGCCCTGCGGAGTGGAGGCTCCTGCTGCGCTGGTGGGGGCGCTGGCGCCATGTCCGCTCACCACTGACGGCAGCGGAACTGATCGATGCGGGTTGGTCCCCCGGTCCCGGACTCGGAGCCGAGCTCAGCCGGCTTCGTCTGCAGCGGATTGATCAGGAGGGGCGTTGATGCCACGACTGATCACGCTGCTGGTGTGCTCACTCTTCGCCATCAAGGCGCTGGTGCTGATCGATGCCACCGGTCTGTGGTCCGATGAGCTCTACAGCGTCGGAAAGAGTTTTCAACCAAGCCTGACGGGGTTGTTGGAGATGCTCCGCAACGACACCCACCCCCCCCTTTATTACATCGTGCTCTGGGTCTGGGGACAGGTTCTGGCTCAGACACCGCTGACTCTGCGGCTGCTGTCCTGGTTGGCGTACCTGGCCGGAGCGGCGCTGGTGGTGCGTCAGTCCGCGGCCATGGCCTCCCTTGGTTCCACCCGAACCGCGGTCTCTGTGGCGGCTCTGCTGATGATCTGCAGTCCCTACCCCATCCGGTTTTCGGTGGAGGGCAAGAGCTACGCCCTGCTGGTGGCCCTTGTGGCGCTGAGCTGGTGGTGTCGCCGTCGCTGGCTGGAGGGCCGTGGTGCCGCCTGGACCTACGGGTTGAGTGTCGCTCTGGCATCGCTGACGCATTTCTACGGAGCCTTCCTGTTTGCTGCGGCGGCAGGCTGGGACGGTTGGCAGCGCCGCTGGCCGCTGGCTCGGGCGGCGTTGATCGGACTGCTTCCGACAACGCTCTGGATCGTTTATGCCTCGACCTACCTGTTCAGCAGTCGTTCCGGCAGCTGGATCGGTGTTCCCGACTTTGCGTTGCTGGAAGACACCCTCGCCAGGGGTCTGGGTTGGTGGCCTCTGCCGCGACTGCTGGTGATGCTGGCGGTTGTGCTGCTGCTGCGTCGTCGTGGTCTGACAACGGATGGCGGGGAACTGGACCGGTCGGCACGTTGGCGCCTGCTCGATCGGAGCGGCCTGATCCCCTCGGGACTGATGGTGCTGGCGGTGGTGCTGGTGTCTTTCCTCAAGCCACTGGCCTTCAGCCGTTACTTCGTGGTCCTGGTGCCCGCCGTCGTGACCTGGCTGGCGGTGGAGACCGCGGCTCTGTCGTTCAACCGCCTCGGTCGACGGCTGCTGGCCGTGATGGTGTCCCTGCTGTTGCTGGGCTGGTGGTTCCACAGCTTTCGCGAGATCCGGGCTGGCGGGGTGCGCGAGCAGAGCAATTTCCGCGCCGTCAGCCGCTTGACAGCCGGGATGACCGAGCGATTTTCACCGCGCCCGCGACTGTTCAACCTCAGCGATCGGATGGAAGGGGTTTCCCAGGTTCCCTGGGGAGATGAGGACGAGCTTGACGACCGTCTGAACGTCTTCCCTGCTCCCACCGTCATCTGGCTGGCTGCGTCTGGGCCCGAGCCGGTGATGCGCCGCCGGCTTCTCCCTCTCGAGCGGCGTGTGAGGCAGGCCGGCTATCGCTGTGAGGTCAGATCAGCCGAACTGGCCAATGCCAGGGTCCTCCTCTGTACTGCCGGGGAGACCTGAGTTACAGAACACAGCCGATCCGATGCCAGGAATGCAGGGATTCCAGCCGCATGGCCAGCGTTTCTGAACAGCCGATCAGCAGCGGCCCGCAGGTCTGCGGATCCACCAGCAGCTCCAGCAATGCCCGATGGCGTGAACCTCCGATCCGGAGTCCCTCCAGGTTCAGATGGATCCTTGGGCCAGCCTTCCCGGCTGGTGCATCCAGCCAGCGCCAGGCACTGCGGTTCGCAGGGGCCAGGCTGCTGCAATGACCGGCCTCCAGCAGTTCCAGAGCGCCGTTCAGGCTGGGGATCTTCACGGCATCCAGTTGCAGGCGACAGTCGTCGTCAAGCATTTCACCGAGATGTCCGAGCAGGCCGAACCCGGTGATGTCGGTGCAGGCATGCAGCTCCTCCTGTTCCGTTTCCTCGCGGAGCAGTTCCTCCAGGAGGGGATGCTGGCTTGAGCCCATCATGCGCTCGGCACGGTCAAGATCCTCGGCGTCGGCAGCCCCCTGCATCGCGGCAGCGAACAGCACGCCGGTGCCGAGAGGACGGCTGAGCAGCAGTCGGTCGCCATGCCGCAGGCCTCGTTTGCTCCAGCCGGTTCCGGTGTGTTTCCGCCGGACCTGACCATTGACGCAGAGGGTCACCTGCATCCCGAGCGAGGCCGGTGCCGGGGTCGGATGACGGGCCTCCAGGGTGTGCCCGCCGATCAGCGCGGCTCCCTGAGGTTCCAGTGCCGATTGCAGGCCAGCCAGGGTCTGGCGCAGCAGCTCGGATTGCAGCGGGCTCGACAGGGCCGGAACGGTGATCACCGCCTGGGCACTGGTCACCATGGCTCCGGAAGCCCAGAGGTCGGAACAGGCATGCAGAGCGGTCAATCGGGCGTTTCGCCACGGGTCGCTGAGCAGAGCTGGAAAGCCATCGACGCTCTGAAGCCAGCTTGAGCCTGCAGTTCCCGCTGGCAGCAGTTCAGCGGCATCCTCCGGTTGCTGCGCAGCGGAGCGGAGTCCCGACTCGGCAAGGGCCGCGGTCAGGGGAGAGGCTGCCAGCTTGGCGGCACAGCCTCGGCAGGCCATCGACGCGTCCGGATCGATGGAGTCCATCGTCTGCAGCTGCTGGAATCCCGCCATGAACCGGCGATCGATCCGCTGCTTCCACCACCAGAGCCATCGAAAGGGTCCCAGCCGCCAATGGCCTTTCAGGGCCAGGGCCTGGGGAGCGGATCCTGGAATTCCGAGCAGCTGCAGGGCCTGACGCTGCGGTCGCCAGGGTCGGGTGCTTCCGCCCCGGCATCGGGCTTCGAGATTCGCCGCCAGGGGCCTTGCTGACCGCACAGCCCAGACGCCTGATGCGGGCCGGGGATCGGATCGGATCACAGCACAGTCTCCGCTCGCGAAGATCAGGGTCTCCCCTTCCACCTGCAGGTGGTGATCCGTGAGCAGCCGTCCGTTCTGATCCAACGGCAGACCGGTGGCCTGAAGCCAGCTGGGAGCACGACTTCCGGTGCAGTGGAGGGACGGTCCCGGCAAGGGTGCATCAGCTGGCTGCAGCTCGATCCGATGACGCTTCAGAACCTGCAGCACCCTCGCTTCCAGGCGCTTGGGAAACGCCTGCAGTCGCAGCGATCGTTCCGGCCAGCGGTGCCGCAGGGCCAACACCACTTCAACCGCCGCCAGCCCTGATCCGACGACGCAGAACGGCGCTGCATCCCCGGCCGGCTTCTCCAGATCCTCCGCTTCGAGAAAAGCCAGAGCGGGCTCCAGCGGTTTGATCGGCATTCCGCCTGTGGGTCTCGTCTCCGCACCCACATCGAGGCTGAGCAGTCCGAAGCGCAGGGGCGGTCGCTGCGAGAGTTCAAGCCGCTTGCCGGTGCGGTCCACGCCGGTGATCTCCGCGATCACCAGAGCGACCCCGGCACGAGCCGCGAGACGCCTCAGATCGATCGCTGCGTCCTGCCGCTGATAGATCCCGGCAATCAACCCGGGCACCATTCCCGAGTACAGCGCGGTGCTGTGCCGGTTCACCAGAATCACGGGGCGCCTCGGTCTCCGCTCCGGGTGCATGGCCCAGCGGCGCAGCACCAGGGCATGGCTGTGGCCGCCGCCCGCCAGCACCAGGGCATCCTCCGGGACAGCGGTCGTCATGAGCCGCTTCTGTACCCCATCGGATTCGCCTGCTGCCAGGCCCAGCCGTCGCGGCACATGTCCTCCAGCGTCCGGCTGGCCTTCCACCCCAGCACCTCTGCTGCCTTGCGAGGACAGGCCTCGAGGCGGGGCACATCGCCCGGGCGACGTTCCACCATCCGTCTCGGGATGGTGAGGCCTGTGGCTGCTTCAAAGCCGTTGACCACCTCAAGCACGGAAAGGCCGCGGCCTGTTCCGATGTTGAGGGTGAGATGCGTGGGGGCTGGCTGTCCGAGCAGATGGCGGAGGGTGCTGCTGTGGGCCTCCGCCAGATCCATCACGTGGAGGTAGTCGCGGATCCCGGTGCCGTCCGGTGTCGGGTAGTCCTGTCCGAACACCTGAAGAGACTCCCGTCGTCCGGCGGCCACCTGGGTGATGAACGGGAACAGGTTGTTGGGGACGCCCAGGGGATCTTCTCCGATGTGCCCACTGGGATGAGCACCAACCGGATTGAAGTAACGGAGGCTGGCAATGCGCCAGGGGCTCACTCGGCAGAGTGCCTGCAGCATCGTTTCCACGGCGAGCTTCGTCTGCGCGTAGGGATGCACGGGCGCTGTCGGTGTGTCCTCGCGCAGCGGGAACACCTCCGGTTCTCCGTACACCGTGGAGGTGCTGCTGAAGACGAGCGTGCGGCAACCGTGCCGCTCCATCGCTTCCGCCAGGCAACGGCTGCCGCTCAGGTTCACATCCCAGTAACGGAGAGGGTCGGCCACGGATTCCCCCACCGCCTTGAGCCCGGCGAAATGAATCACCCCATCCACAGCGCCTGGGGCGGCACCGAACACCCGCTCGAGATCCTCTGCGGAGCGCACATCCCCCTCCACCAGGGTCAGCGCTTCGTTGTCGTGGCGATCGGCCAGCTCAAGCACGCGCTGCATCGGTTCAGGGCTGCTGTTGCTGAAGTTGTCCAGCACCAGAAGGGAATGGCCCTCGTTCAACAGCACAAGACAGGTGTGACTGCCGATGAATCCCGCCCCACCCGTGATCAGAAATCGCGCCATTCCGCCTGGATCAGCCAAGGGTTTTGATGATTCTGCGCGGGAAACCGAACGATCGGGCAAGGTCTCCGACCATTGCGCTGAAAGGTCCTGAATCCGCCTCTATCTTTCGACGGGATCAGGAGTTGACGTGGAAACCGGAACGACGGTTCAGGACCTGAGCCGCGTGATCAGTCCAGAGGGGCAGCAGCTCCTCCAGCACCACAACCTCTTGCGTCCGCTCATCGAGAAGATGGTGATCGACGAGACCACAGCGGCAGCGGTTGTTTCGGACGAGAAGCTGGCTGAAGCGAGGCTCGGTCTGCTGAAGCGCCGGGGATACACCTCCCTTGAGCAGTGGTCTGATCTCCTGACGGAACTCGGCAAGAGTGACGATGATCTCAGCGGCCAGTTGCTGCGCACCCTGCGCGTCAGTGCCATGGCCCGAGAGAAATTCGCACCGAAGGCTGAGGCCCGATTCCTGGAACGCAAGAACGAGCTCGACCAGGTTGTGTACAGCCTGCTCCGCCTCAGCAACCGTTTTCTGGCCAGGGAGCTTTATCTGCAGATCGAATCCGGTGAAGCCAACTTCGCTGATCTCGCGGGCCGTCATGCCGAAGGGCCTGAACGCAACACCAACGGAATCGTCGGACCGGTCCCGCTCACCCAGGCCCACCCGATTCTTGTGGAGAAGCTGAGGGTGGCGAAACCAGGGGACTTGCTGGAACCGTTCAAGGTCTCGGACTGGTGGCTGGTGGTCAGGCTGGAGCGCTATTCGCCCTCGACCTTCACCGACGAGGTCTCCGACGCCATGTGCAAGGAGATGTTTGACGCCTGGATCAACGAGCTGACCGCGTCTAGCTTGAGTCGCCTTCAGGGAGATGGCTCGGACGCCAGCGAGCAGACGTCATGACCCAGTCACCCCCCTTCCCCCTGCTTCAGCTGCCGGCGTTCAAGGATCTCAGCTCTGAGGGTGCCGCCCGGCTTCAGCAGGAGACGCGTGGCCTCAAGTTTGATCTCGGACATCAGCTGGTGGAGGACGGTGAGATTCCCGCCCGCGTGCTGGTGCTGTTGCAGGGCCAGGCCCGCCTGGTCGGTGAGCAGCGGGGACGCATGACCACGGTGGGCAAGTTCGGGCCGGGAAGCATCCTGGGAGCGGCAAGTCTGCTCTGCGGTCACCCCTGTGAGAACGTCGTCGCTGCCCAGGAGGTGGTGGCTGCGGCGATCCCGGATGAGACGTGGCTGCATCTGTACAAGACAGAGTCGAGTTTCCGCCGATGGTGCGATGGCCAGCTGTGGCCTCAGGAACTGCAGTTCCTTCTGGAAACCCTGATCGCAGGCTCGGCCAATGCCGAGATTTCCACGCTGCAGTTGCTTCAGACCCACTACAAGGCCTGTCGCCACTGCGCTCCGACCGCTGAAGCGATCCGAGCCGCTCAGGATGAGGGCGCCACGGTTTTCCTCTCCTCCTCCTGGGGAGAAGCCTCCCCAGGTCGTCTCGTTCAGGCCGACTCGGATCTGCCTCCGACCGATCGTTTCGCCCCCCGCCTGGTGGCTCTGCCTCAGGAGGTGATGGATGCCCTCGGGGGTGACGCCAGTCTCACCACCACCGCCAGCGCGGTGGAGGATGCATCGACGTCCACCTTGACGCTGCTTCCGGCCTCTGAGGAGGAGGGATCCCTGCCTCCCGTGAGCCATTACAGCCCGGAACGGAATGTGGTCGACAGCCTTCGACTGATCCGCGCCGACGGTCCGATCGATGAGACCTTGGCCTGTTTCCAGATGCTGGCGCAGCTGATGAAGCTGCCGTTCCGGCGCGATTCGATCGAGAAGGTGCTGCGCGACAACCTGCGGCGTGGCCTCACCCCCAATCTTCAGCTCTGCGGACAGCTGGCCGCCAGCCTCGGTCTGCATGTGATGGCCGCCCGGGTTCCGGCTTCAGCGGGGACCCGGCTTCAGGTTCCGTCGATGATTCCCTGGAAGGGGGGGTTCGCCCTTGTGGTGGCCAGCAACGAGCGCGGCCTGAAGTTTGCCTCTCCGAAGCACGGCATGGTGAGCCTGACGACTTCGGAGCTGGAGACGAGCTTTCCCGAGGGCATCGAGCTGCTGCTGATGGAGCGCTCCAACGCGACGCCTGAGCAGAACTTCGGCCCCGGTTGGTTCTGGCCCGCTCTGAAGCGCTACCGCGGAGTGCTCACCCAGGTGCTGGCTGCGAGCTTCGTGGTTCAGCTCTTCACCCTGGCCAACCCGCTGTTGATTCAGGTGATCATCGACAAGGTGATCACGCAGCGAAGTCTCGACACACTGCAGGTTCTCGGTATCGCCCTGGTGGTGGTGACCATCCTGGAGGGTGTGCTCGGCAGCCTCAAGACCTTCCTGTTCGCCGAGACCACCAACCGAATCGATCAGCGCCTGGGAGCGGAAGTGATCGATCACCTGCTGCGTCTGCCCCTCGGTTACTTCGATCGGCGGCCCGTCGGGGAACTGGGCACGCGGGTCGCCGAGCTCGAGAAGATCAGGAACTTCCTGACAGGTCAGGCCCTGACGACGATTCTCGATGCGGCGTTTTCAGTCATCTACATCCTTGTGATGATCGTCTACAGCTGGCTGCTCACCCTGATCGCCCTCTCGGTGCTGCCGATCCAGGTCGGAATGACGATTCTCGGAGCACCGCTGTTCCGTCGTCAGTTCCGCGCCGCCGCCGAGGAGAACGCCAAGACTCAGAGCCACCTGGTCGAGGTGCTCACCGGCATTCAGACGGTCAAGGCCCAGAACGTTGAAATGGTCAGCCGCTGGCGTTGGCAGGAGTTCTATTCCCAGTACATCGCGCGCACCTTCGAGAAGACGATCACCGGCACGGCTCTGAACCAGACCAGCCAGGTGCTGCAGAAGATCTCCCAGTTGATGGTGTTGTGGGTCGGTGCCTCGATGGTGCTGAAAGGAGAGCTGACTCTCGGTCAGCTGATCGCTTTCCGGATCATCTCCGGCTACGTGACCCAGCCGTTGTTGCGTCTGTCCACGATCTGGCAGCAGATCCAGGAGCTTCGGGTGAGCTTTGAACGCCTTGCCGATGTCATCGACACTCCTGAGGAATCCGATGAGGTGGATAAATCAAAAGTGATGCTTCCGCCTCTGGAAGGTCAGGTGCGCTTCGAGAATCTCTCGTTCCGATTCCGGCCCGGCCAGCCGGAAGTTCTCAAGGACGTCAACCTTGAGATCAAGCCCGGCACCTTTGTCGGCATCGTCGGGCAGAGCGGCAGCGGCAAGAGCACTCTGATGAAGCTTCTGCCTCGTCTCTATTCCCCAGAGGAGGGCAGAATTCTCATCGATGGTTACGACATCGACAAGGTCGAGCTGTATTCCCTGCGTCGCCAGATCGGCATCGTTCCGCAGGATCCTCTGCTGTTCAGCGGCACCGTGAGCGAGAACATCGCTCTCACCAATCCTGAGGCTTCCAGTGAGGAGATCGTGCGTGCGGCGCGTCTGGCCAATGCCCATGACTTCATCATGGAACTACCCAGCGGATACAGCACCTCCGTCGGTGAGCGCGGGGCATCTCTCAGTGGTGGACAGCGACAGCGCGTGGCGATCGCCCGCACGCTGCTGAGCAATCCGAAGCTGCTGGTGATGGATGAAGCCACCAGCGCACTGGACTACGAAACCGAACGCAAGGTCTGCGACAACCTTCTCGAGAATCTCAATGACCGCACCGTGTTCTTCATCACCCACCGCCTGTCGACCATCCGCAATGCGGACATCATCGTGATGCTGGATAAGGGCGCGGTTGTTGAACTCGGTACCCATGAGGAACTGATGAATCACCGGGGTCGTTATTTCGCCCTATACCGCCAGCAGGGGGACGCCTGACCATGAAACTCAACCCTTTTAAGCGCGATGATTCCACCGGCCTGGCGCAGCCGACCAACGGTGTGCAGGACGTGAACGGCGAAACGGTGTCGATCACGCGATTCGATGAGTCCGTGCTTCAGCAGGGGCGCTTCTGGATGCGCACCGTCACATGGACGCTGATCGGCACCACGGTGTTCGGTGTGGCCTGGTTGGCTCTCGCGAGAACCGAAGAGATCGTCGTGGCGACAGGAAAGTTGGAGCCGATCGGCTCGGTGAAGGACATTCAGATGCCTGTCGGGGGCGTTGCTGACGAAATCCTGGTGAAGGAGGGGGAGCAGGTGAAAGCCGGGCAGGTGTTGATGAAACTGGACACCGAAGCGAGTGAAGAGCAGCAGCGATCTCTTCAGACCCAGATGCAGGCGCTTCAGAACAACCTTCAACTCAAGGACGATGAACTGAGTCTGAAACGCAAGGAGCTCCGCGATTACCTCGCCATGAATCGAGAGGAGGTGGCGATGCTCGAGAAAAATCTCGTTCTGGCCTCGGACATCCTCGGACGTCTGGAGGAACTGGCCCGCCAGGGAGCCACGCCGGAGCTGCAACTGCTTCAGCAGAGAAACACCGTTGAGGAGACCCGTGGTCGCCTGATGCAGACCCGCGTCGATCGGGACAGACAATCAGCCATCCTGAATCAGAACATCACGCAACTGCAGCAGGCGATCCAGCAGACCCGGTCCCAGGAGGCTGATCTGAAGGCGAAGCTTGCTGAAACGCGTGTGACCCTGCGGTATCAGCAGCTCAAATCCCCGGTGGATGGCGTGGTGTTTGATCTCAAGCCCACGTCCACCGGATTCACAGCCCAGTCCACCCAGACGGTGATGAAAGTCGTTCCTTATGGTTCCTTGGAGGCGAAAGTTGAGGTGCCGAGCAACAAGATCGGTTTCGTCAAACTTCCTCAGGGACAGGACGGCAAGCCGGGTTGCCCGCAGGATCTCTCGATCTGCATGGATGCTGACATCAGCATCGATTCCTATCCGTCAACCGATTTCGGTGTGCTGAATGGCAAGGTCACCAAGATCGGTTCCGATGCTCTGCCTCCGGACCCTCAGGAACAGCGTGAACAACTCAGCTTTCCGGTCACCGTTGAACTGCAGCAGCAGCAGTTGAAACTCAAGAGCGGCACGTCACTGCCTCTGCAGGTGGGTATGAGCCTCACGGCGAACATCAAGCTGCGCAAGGTTTCCTATCTGCAACTGCTGCTCGGCGAATTCCAGGACAAGGCGGAATCGCTTCAGCGCCTCTGATGGGATGAGATGAGAGTTCTTTTTGTTCATCAGAACTTTCCTGGTCAATACATTCATATCGTTCAGAGGCTGGCACAACAGGGTGGCCATCAGATTGTCGCTCTCGGAATCCAGTCGATGGATACCAGTCGCATGGTCCCCGATTCTGTTCATTATTTTCGTTATCCACTGAAGCGCGGCAATGCTGAAGACGCGCATCCGCTCGTGGTGGAAACAGAATCGAAGGTGATTCGAGCCGAGGCCGTTGCAGAGGCCGCTTGGCGTTTGAAGGGAAAGGGATTTGTTCCCGATCTGATCTGTGTGCACCCAGGTTGGGGCGAAGCTCTTTTTCTGCGAACTGTATGGCCTGAGGTTCCGATGCTCAGTTACCAGGAATTCTTTTATCAGGAGCATGGTTTTGACACCAATTTTGATTCCGAGTTTGAGCTCGAACGTGATTGGCAGAGGAAGGCAAAATTGATCATGAAAAATGCTTATCTGCACGTCACGCTGGAGCAATCAACCTGGAATATCTCGCCAACACACTTTCAGGCGAGCAGCTTCCCGGAGCATTGGCGCAGTCGGATCAGCGTCATTCATGACGGGGTGGACATGGCCCGCGCGGTGCCGGACCCTTCGCCTGCGCCCATGACCTTGCCTGATGGCACTCGGCTTGAGGCTGGCCAGCCCGTCGTCACCTTCGTGAACCGACGATTGGAGCCCTACCGCGGCTGTCATACCTTCATCCGGGCCCTGCCGGCTCTTCAGAAGCGCTGTCCGGATGCCCGGATCATCGTTGTCGGCGAGACCACCGGGGTCAGCTACGGAGCGGCCTGCCCGGACGGCGAGTGGCGTGATCGTTTCCTGGCGGAGATCGAGGGGCGATACGACCCGTCGAGGGTGCATTTCACCGGCACGCTCCCGTACAGCTCATTTATCCCACTGCTCCAGCTGAGTGCCTGTCATGTGTATCTCACCTATCCCTTCGTGATGAGCTGGAGCCTGCTGGAGGCGATGGCCTGCGGTTGTGCCGTCGTCGGCTCCGATACGGCTCCGGTTCGCGAGGTGATTCGCGATGGTCACAGTGGTTTGCTCGTGAACTTCTTCTCTCCAGGGGATCTTGCGGAGGCCGTGGCCGAACTTCTGCAGAACCGGCCGAGGGCCAGAGCTCTCGGAGAAGCCGCCCGTCGTCATGTGGAACAGCTGTATGACCGGGAGGTGTGTGTTGCCCGGCAGCTGGCGCTGATGGATCTGGTGGCCAGCGGCAGCATCGCCGGCTGAAACGGCAAACTGAGGCGCTGTTTCGATCTGATGCCGTGTCGCAGCTGCAGAGCCTCAGAGGCATGGTGGATCTCTTGCCGCAGGCTCTGGAGCGCTGGCAGGCGGTGGAAGCCGTTGCCCGTGAGCAGTTCCGCCGTTCCGGATTCGGCGAGATCCGCACGCCGCTGCTGGAAACCACCGACCTGTTCTGCCGCGGCATCGGCGAAGGCACCGATGTGGTGGGCAAGGAGATGTACAGCTTCACCGATCGCGGTGAGCGGTCCTGCACGCTGCGGCCGGAGGGAACCGCATCGGTGGTGCGTGCGGCGCTGCAGCACGGACTGTTGAGCCAGGGCGCCCAGAAGCTCTGGTATGCCGGCCCGATGTTCCGCTACGAGCGGCCCCAGGCCGGACGACAGCGTCAGTTTCACCAGATCGGTGTGGAGTGGCTGGGGGCGGAGAGTGCCCGCAGTGATGTGGAAGTGATCGCGTTGGCCTGGGATCTGCTGGCCAGCCTCGGCGTCGGCGGGTTGGAGCTGGAGCTCAACAGCCTCGGTTCGGCGGACGATCGTCAGACCTATCGCAAGGCTCTGGTGGATTGGCTCGAGCAGCGGCTGGAGCAGCTGGATGAGGACTCCCGCGCGCGATTGACCAGCAATCCGCTGCGAATTCTCGATTCCAAGAACAAGGACACCCAGGCCCTGCTCGAGCAGGCACCAACCCTGGCTGATGCCCTCAGCCCCGAGAGCCGCTTGCGGTTTGAAGCCGTGCAGCAAGGGCTGACCGCCCTGGGCATTCCCTATCGGCTCAATCCGCGGCTGGTGCGGGGCCTGGATTACTACAGCCATACCGCCTTTGAGATCACCAGCGATCAGCTGGGGGCGCAGGCCACCGTCTGTGGGGGCGGTCGGTATGACGGTCTGATCGCACAACTGGGTGGAGCGGCCACTCCAGCCGTCGGCTGGGCTCTGGGCATGGAGAGGCTGTTGCTGGTGCTGGAGGCGGCCGCCATGGCGGCTCCGAACGGGGCGGCGGCTCGGTTGGTGGGCTCGTCCGTACCCGATGCCTACGTGGTCAATCGCGGCGACCAGGCGGAGACCATGGCTCTGACGCTGGCTCGCGCTCTGCGGGCTGCTGGCCTGACCGTCGAACTGGACGGGTCGGGATCGGCCTTCGCCAAGCAGTTCAAACGGGCGGATCGTTGCGGTGCCCGTTGGGCCCTGGTGCTGGGCGATGACGAGGCGGACCGTGCTGAGGTGCGGCTGAAGCCGTTGCTCGGACAGGGGGAGGAGGTCAGCTGGGCAGTGGCGGAGATTGCCGCGATCGTGGACGTGCTGCGCACCCCCTGAGATGCGGATTCATCTCGTCACCGGCGGGGCCGGGTTCCTGGGCTCCCATCTGATTGATCGGTTGATGGAGGCGGGTGAGGAGGTGATCTGCCTCGACAACTACTTCACGGGCCGCAAGCGCAACATCGAGCGCTGGATCCGCCATCCCCGTTTCGAGCTCATCCGCCACGACGTCACGGAGCCCATCAAGTTGGAGGTGGATCGGATCTGGCATCTGGCCTGTCCGGCTTCGCCGATTCACTACCAAACGAATCCTGTGAAAACGGCCAAGACCAGTTTTCTGGGCACCTACAACATGCTCGGCCTGGCCAGGCGGGTGGGAGCTCGGCTGCTGCTGGCCAGCACCAGTGAGGTGTACGGCGACCCGGAGGTGCATCCTCAGCCGGAGAGTTACCGGGGCTGCGTCAATCCGATCGGGATCCGCAGCTGTTACGACGAAGGCAAACGCATCGCCGAGACCCTCTGCTTCGACTATCAGCGCATGAATGGCGTGGAGGTGCGGGTGGCACGCATCTTCAACACCTATGGCCCGCGCATGTTGATCGATGACGGTCGGGTGGTTGGCAATTTCATCGTGCAGGCGCTGAGAGGTCAGCCCCTGACCGTCTTCGGCGATGGTTCCCAGACCCGTTCGTTCTGTTATGTCAGCGATCTGATTGAAGGGCTGATCCGCTTGATGAACGGTGACGGCACCGGTCCGATGAATCTCGGAAATCCAGGGGAGTTCACCATTCGTCAGTTGGCGGAGTTGGTGCGGGATCGCATCGATCCTGATTTGCCGCTGATTGAAAAGCCGTTGCCGCAGGACGACCCCCGTCAGCGACGCCCTCTGATCGATCTGGCAAGGCAGGAGCTGGGTTGGCAGCCGACTGTGCCACTGGAGCAGGGACTGGGCCCGACCATCGACTCCTTCCGTAAGGTCCTCGAACTTGAGGTGGATCTGCGCGCGTGACGGTTCAACGCATCTGCTGCATCGGCGCGGGCTATGTGGGCGGCCCGACGATGGCTGTGATCGCCGACCGCTGCCCGGAGATCCAGGTGACGGTGGTGGACATCAACCAGTCGCGCATCGATGCCTGGAACGATGCCGATCTCAGCAAGCTTCCTGTCTATGAGCCGGGTCTGGATGCGGTGGTGGGTCGTGCCCGGGGCCGCAACCTCAGCTTCTCAACGGCGGTGGAAGCCACCGTCGCGGCGGCGGACATGGTGTTCATTTCGGTGAACACCCCAACCAAGACCAAGGGGCTCGGAGCCGGGCAGGCCAGTGACCTGCGCTGGGTGGAAGCCTGTGCCCGCACCGTCGCTCAGGCGGCGACGGGACACACGATCGTGGTGGAGAAGAGCACGCTGCCGGTGCGCACGGCCGCGGCGATCAAGACGATCCTGGAGGCAGCCCAGGCGGATGATCAGGGCCGCAGCTTCTCGGTGCTCTCCAATCCTGAGTTCCTGGCGGAAGGCACGGCGATCCGGGATCTGGAAGCGCCCGACCGGGTGCTGATCGGCGGTGAGGACCCGGATTCGATTGAGTCTCTGGCGGCGGTGTACAGCCACTGGGTGCCGGAGGCCCAGATCCTGCGCACCAACCTGTGGAGCAGTGAACTCTCCAAGCTCACGGCCAATGCGTTCCTGGCGCAACGGATCAGTTCGATCAATTCGATCGCGGCCTTCTGTGAAGCCAGTGGCGCTGATGTGCGCGAAGTGGCGCGGGCGATCGGCACCGACAGTCGCATCGGGCCCAAGTTCCTCAACGCCGGCCCTGGGTTCGGCGGCAGCTGCTTCCAGAAGGACATCCTCAACCTGGTGTACCTCTGCCGCCACTTCGGCCTGCCGGAGGTGGCTGATTACTGGGAGAGCGTGGTGGCTCTCAACACCTGGCAGCAGCACCGGATCGCGCGGCTGGTGGTGCAGAAGCTGTTCGGCACGGTGACCGGCAAGCGGTTGGCGATTCTCGGTTTCGCCTTCAAGGCGGACACCAACGACACCCGCGAGGCGCCGGCGATCCGCATCTGCGGTGATCTGCTGGAGGAGGGAGCGCAGCTGGCGATTCACGATCCCAAGGTGGACCCGGTTCAGATCGCCCGGGATCTGAAGCAGGAGGCGGCACCGGCGGCAGACGCCCTCAGCGGGACGGGCAGCTGGGCCCTGGCGGGTTCCGTGGAAGAGGCTGTCAGCGGTGCAGATGCGGTGCTGATCCTCACGGAGTGGCGTCAGTACCGCCAGCTCAACTGGGCTGATCTGGCCGCTCGGATGCGCCGGCCGGCCTGGGTGTTCGATTCCCGCGCGGTGAGTGATCCGCATCAGGTGCGCGCCGCGGGTCTCAGTTTCTGGCGTGTCGGGGACGGCGAGGGCTGATGGCACGCACGGTTCTGGTCACCGGTGCTGCCGGCTTCATCGGTGCTGCGCTCTCACAGCGGCTGCTGGCCCAGGGTGATCGGGTGGTCGGACTCGACAACCTCAACAGCTACTACGACCCGGCCTTGAAACAGGCCCGTCTGCGCCAGATCGAGGCCATTGCACCGGCCGGAGCCTGGCGGTTTGAGCCGATGGCGCTGGAGGATGGTGAGGCCCTGATGGCCCTGTTCGCGGCGGAGCGGCCGCAGGTGGTGGTGAATCTGGCGGCGCAGGCAGGGGTCCGTTATTCGCTGGAGAACCCAGCGGCCTACATCCAGAGCAACCTGGTGGGTTTCGGCCACATCCTGGAGGGCTGCCGGCACCACGCGGTTGGGAACCTGGTGTATGCCTCCAGCAGTTCGGTGTACGGCGGCAACCGCAATCTGCCCTTTCACGAGCGGCAGCCGGTGAACCATCCGGTGAGCCTCTACGCCGCCAGCAAGAAGGCCAATGAGCTGATGGCGCACACCTACAGCCATCTCTACGGTCTGCCGGCGACCGGCCTGCGCTTTTTCACGGTGTACGGGCCGTGGGGACGACCGGACATGGCCCCGATGTTGTTTGCCCGGGCGATCCTGGCCGGTGAGCCGATCAAGGTGTTCAACCACGGTCGGATGCAGCGCGACTTCACCTACATCGACGACATCGTCGAGGGAGTGCTGCGCTGCTGCCACAAGCCGGCCTCCGCGAATCCCGACTTTGACCCGCTTCAGCCGGACCCGGCGACGGCGGCTGCGCCCCACCGGGTGTTCAACATCGGCAACAGCCAGCCCACGGAGCTGCTGCGCTTCATCGAGGTGATGGAGGAAGCCCTGGGACGGGAGGCGATCAAGGATTTTCAGCCGATGCAGCCGGGAGATGTGGTGGCCACGGCCGCTGATACTCAGGCTCTTGAACAGTGGGTGGGTTTCCGTCCCAGCACGGCGATTGAAAACGGAGTGGAATGTTTCGCCCGGTGGTACCGCGATTTTTACAAGGTCTGAGATTCAGGCATGAAAAAACCGGTCCACAGGACCGGTTGAACCACGGAAATGGTTCTGGAGATCAGGCGGAACCCACCCCTGTGTAAGAGCCGTAGAAGAACAGACCGACCACAAACAGAACGGCCATTCCGCCGGCCGTTGCCACAAGCCAGAGAGGGAGAACACCTTCGGTCCAGCGGGAGCGCCAGGGCACAGCCGGACGGCCATCAGGAAGGCGATCAGGGATCCGGCCATCGGGATACAGAGACTTCTTGCTGCTCATGGGTCAGACCTCAGTTG
>ERZ802822.130-NODE-130-length-57057-cov-15.694051_pt1 | contig 57057 bp, 57 predicted proteins | sample MGYA00345649_ERZ802822 | MGnify/ENA primary metagenome ERZ802822 (study PRJEB30503, sample SAMEA104212359) | marine metagenome | biome: Westerlies Biome; feature: [SRF] surface water layer (ENVO:00010504) within the epipelagic zone...; material: water... | reverse complement strand
TTGCGACGGGGATGTTCTGTTCGGCACCACAATCACATGCGGGTTGACCACCCCGTAATCTTCCTTCCGGTCATCAAGTTCCTTGATGAAATCGATTGTCGGGCGCAAATCCGTCCATGACATGGAGGTCGGCACCAGAACGGTGCTGCACAGCATGGCCATCTGCCAGACATTGCCCAGCTTTCCAGCGCCAGTATCAACGATGGTGACGGAGTCTTCCTCACTCAGCATACGGCGCAGAATGCCGTCCAGCGTGGTCATGCTGACCCCGTCATACCGGTCGCCGATGGGCAGGAACTTGATATCATCTGCGCGGCTGAGCGGGCGCATCATCTCAAAAGCGGTGCCCTGCGGGTCGGTATCCAGCAACATCACAGGTCGCCGCTCAAAGCGTGCGCGCAAATAATCCGTGAGATAGACGGCAAGCGTACTTTTGCCAACGCCACCCTTGATATTCCCAACAAAGATTGCCTTGCCAGAATTCATGATCAAGTCCACCCGCTTGGATAACCGAAAAAAAACTTGCCCCAGACGATTGCGTTTAGGTTACTATGTATTCACCAATAATTGCAAAAAATCAATGTGTGAAGACGCTTTTCTTCATATCATTTATTAAAGACGCTTCGCATATAGCCATTTTTTGCTTCCGGAACGTCGAGTTATATGCGTTCAGGCGGGCTGTTTCCCTTAGCTATACTGTCGCCCGGATAACTGTCGCCCGGATCAAGATCACCAAGATCACGGTCACCAAGATTATCTTTATTAATGTCGGCAAGGTCCGGGGCAGCGGCATGGCGACCTTCACCGCACCAGTCATCATCAAACGTGGCTGGCCAGATGGTGCCAGCGCTGGTCATTTGCTCTTCTGAAACCGGGGTTGGCGCATGACGTCTGCACCGCCCTTTAGGCGCGCGCATCGGCGTTCCTTCATGTATCATGTCCCAGAAAACACATTTTTTACAATAAGTAAGATATGCCATCATGTATCAACCGTCACCAGATATCAGACATTGTATAGGCCTGCCGCAAAGATGCTGATCCTTCATCCTTGCGCGACAGCAGACGCCGTGCCACATCTGAATGCGGTCCTGTCCGAATGGTGGCTGTGACGAACGCATCATACTGCGCAGACGCGCTGCGCTTCCTCATCCGGACATGACAATGAAACATGCGAGTTATATGCGGCCAACAACTGGTCAGGATGCGGACTTGACCCATGCCCCGTCCGTTTTATGTCATCCGGCTTTGTGCTTTGGAATAGAGGGCGCGTGTCTCGCTGACATAGACTTCCTTGGAAATCATACCATCCAGATATAGCTGCCTTGTTGCCAGCATTTCCTGTTCCAGCCCGATCAGAAACGCATCATCGTCCAGCGCAACCATCTGACTGTCATGCGTCGCGGCAGTTGCGGCCTCACCAACAGCAGCTATGCCGGTGTCAGCGTCCTGTGAGGCAGGCTGCGTCGTCCCGACATGGGCGACAGATGATTTTGAATTTCGTTTGAAGAAGGTAAAGCCCGTCGGCTGGGCCTCGGCATTGTCGGCCGGCGCGCTTGCTTCTTCAATCACTTGCGCGGGGTTATGGCCTGCAACCTGCGCAGTTTTGTCGGGCATCACCGGCGCCTGCGCGCCGTGCGCACTGGCAGCCTCATTCACACTGGCAGCCTCGCTGGAGATGTCCTCGAAGGTGACCTCACGCCCGAATGCCTCAGTGGCGCGCGCATTGATCTGTGCTTTGCGAATGCGTGCCACCAGAAATGCCAGCAGCAGCAGCACAATTGCGCCGGAACCAGCAAGAATGGGCAGGTGAAGGGCCGGGTCCACAGGCGGCATGAAGGTCATGACCTCTGCCAGCAGCGCGGTGGACAGCTGTGATAGTGTTTCTATCAGTTGATCGATGGAATTAGTCATGTATCCAAAAGGTTAATTAAGCGCAATATCGCTGCAGTTTCGTTTCAACAAGTGCCGCTTTGTGACCGTATCCTATGGCCCGCTCTCTCACCAAATCTGCAAGCTTCCTGCGTCCTATCGGTAAAGGTAGTGACGACCTTGTTGCAGTCAAGTTGCATTCTAACGCTGTAACGTTAGCCGAAGTCAGGCATAAATCCAATGTGATAAATATCGATCAGCTTGGCAGTGTCGGGTTGCCAAGACGCTTTGATCCGCAGAATCTCGCACGCCAGCAGGACATGATCGGCGAGATCATTCGCACGTTCCGCGACCAGAGCGGCGTGACAAACCGCGATGCAGGTATTGTCCTTCCGGGCGGTATCGTATCCCTGCGACAGCTCAACCTTCCCTACATGACGGCGGCTGAACTTGCCAAAGAAGCTGAGGACATAACGTTCTGGACGGAGATTGAGCCTGACATCGGCAAGCTTGAAGACCCGCAGATATCCTATGCCACACTGGCCAGCTCGGAAAATGATGATCTGACGCGTGTCGTTGTGGGCTTTGCCGAACGCGCCAGCATGACACAATGGTCGGACTTGCTGTTGAATGCGCATCTGAACCCGGTCTTTCTCGAGCTGGAGTCGGTGGCACTGGCCAATTACCTCTACGCCTCGATATCGCCTGAAGAACGCCAGCAGAGCCAGGCCATCATGCATGTGTCTGGTGACCGGATAGAACTGATAGCCTTTGCCGCACAGCGTTTTCATGTGCTGAAGCTTGAGATCAGCGAGTTTGATCAGGTTCTGCTGTCAGAAATTGAAGATGTTTCAGACACCACTGGTGAGTTTTGGGACGAGGTTGGCGGACGCATCGCCAACACGATGAAGCAGGCCGTTATGCTTTTGCACGAAGAGCTGTCTAGCTCCCAATTTAAAATCCACTAATTTTAGATTTCTCTAATAAGGATTCTGGCACAGGAGGTTTTATTCTGAGTGCGTTATGGGGCCTAATGTGATTTTACTCGTTGAGCCAAGTATTGATCGCCTCCTTAGCTTGTTTGACACTGTGAAACCATTCGGGGTTGAGGACTTGATGACGAAGGATGCCATTAAAGCGTTCGTTTTAGCTGTTTTCCTAAGGGCTGCCTTGAAAGATTTGGATCGGCGTTATATCAGTCTTTGTACGCCAATTTTGCGGCTGCTCTCCAACAGCGAAGAGGACAGCGCCGTCTTTCCAGTGCCAGGAACATCTTCGATCAACAGATGACCATCTGCGACAAGACAGGTCAGCGCCAACTTCACAGCCTGACTTCGGCCAAGGAAGATCTCACCAAAAGCATCGCTGATGACGGCCAGACGAGTCGTAACATCCGCTGGATCTATATAAACTATTAGAATTTATTTTGAATTTATAAATTAGTATTATTTTTATAAATCAAGGGAGGTGATCATTCATGTCCACCGGTGTGGCCTCTATTGTGGCGCGCGTCATCGCGGTTTAGGATGGGGTGCATAACCCGCAGATACCCGCCGCAGACAGGAAGGCACGAGAGATGGAACAGGTCGGTTTCCGCCGCATGGATGAAGGCACAGCCGAAGATTACGCACTGCTGGACAAGCTGGAGCACCGGTTCGTTGAAAGCTTGCCAGACAGGGTGATGGCGGCGCTGCAGGGGCTGCAGAATTCATTGGCAGGCTATCAGCTGGACCGGTTGCAGCATTCCCTGCAATCTGCCACCCGCGCCGAGGTTGACGGGGCCGATATCGAACTGATTGTCGCCGCGCTGATCCACGATCTGGGGGATGATCTGGCACCGCTGAACCATTCGCAGCTTGCCGCCGCGATCATCCGCCCTTACGTGCGCGAAGAGGTGACATGGATCATCGAGCATCACGGCGTCTTCCAGATGTATTATTACGGCGATGCCGCCGGCCTGAACAAGAATGAGCGTGAGCGGTATCGCGGCCATAAATGGTTCGACAGCTGTGAGCGGTTCTGCCGCGACTGGGACCAGATGGCCTTTGATCCGGACTATGTTTCGCAGCCGCTGTCCCATTTTGAACCGATGCTGCGTGAGGTTTTCACCCGCACCCCGTTCGACCCGTCCATCATCACCCCCGACCAGAAGGGCGGCTGACATGCCACTTCACATACTGATCACCGGCGCCAATCGCGGCATCGGCCTGGAAATGACCCGCCAGGCTGCGCAGCGCGGCGATCGCGTTATTGCTGCCTGCCGTCATCCTGATGATGCCGCCGACCTGCAAAAGCTGGCAGCTGAGGACGGTTTGCAGATCGACATTATTGGCATGGATGTGGCCGATGACAGCGCGGTTGCTGCCGCCGCCAGCCAGATTGCCAGCAGCATCACCGGTGCGTTGGACCTGGTTGTGGCAAACGCCGGCCAGATGAATGCACGCGGCGGGTTGCAGGACCCGGGACATACGCAGGACAACATCGCCGCCTCGCTGATGACAAATGTGGCCGGAGTGTTTTTCACTGCCCGCCATTTCGTACCACACCTGCGCGCCGCGGCATCGAACGGCGGAACGAACAATGTAGCCAAGCTGGCGGTGATTTCGTCACAGATGGGATCATCCACCCGCGCCGGCATCAGCGCCCCGATCTATCGCGCATCAAAGGCGGCGGCCACCAATCTGGCACGTTCGCTGTCGATGGAGCTGGCGGCAGACAATATCGCGGTGGGTGCATGGCATCCGGGCTGGGTGCAAACCGACATGGGCGGCAGCGAGGCGGCCATCACCCCGCAGACAAGCGCGGCCGGGCTGTTGTCTCGTTTCGACGCGCTGAGCATGCAGACCACCGGTGTTTTCGAAGATTACGTGGGCACGCCACACCCGTTCTAGTGGCCGGAGATGAAACTGGGGATGGAACCGCGAAAGGCACCGGTGATGAGCAACTCAGACAAAGCTGATTACGGCTTCCACAACGAAAGCGCTCGTTCCAAACGCTCTCAGGACAAGGGGTGGGGGCCAAGGCAAGCGGCAGAGGCAAGCAGCGGTGTCGATATATCGATCCCTTATTCCAACCCGCCGACCGACCGGCTGATGGCATTTTATGCCGAGTTTGCTGAACGGTATGATACCGACCTGATTGACACCTTTAGCTATATGGCGCCCAGCGATGCAGTGGCCGGGCTGATGCAGCTGAAACTGCCGCGAGATGCAGCCATTCTGGATGCCGGACATGGTACAGCCCAGGCCGGAAAGCCTCTGTCGGCGGCGGATTACAGCTGTGTTAATGGGGCTGATCTGCCGGCTGAAAAGCCCTCGGTTGGGCCCCGCCAAAATGTGTATTGTGATCTGTTTGAATTGGATATGACCGTGCCCTTCGGCCCGCAGGTGGCAGCCCGTAATGGCGGCGCTCACTATAATGCGGTGATCTGTTTTGGCGTGTTCGGGTTTGGGCCGCCGCATTTGAATGATTTGCCGCGCATAATGGATGCCACTTGACCCGCAGCGCCGGTGCTGGTGAATGGCAAGGGCTGGGATCTGCGCGGCCATGCTGCACAGCACAACATGGTGGGATGATCCGCGCCATCGCCTGCTATGCGAACATACCGGCGGCGGCAGATGATGCTCTGGGCCCCTACCCCACCCATTCCTTCGCCGTCATGCGGTGCCAGGTGATGTCGGCCATGCCATCAGGAATGCCGAGATCAACCGGCGCGGGGTCCACAATCTCTACTGGAATGCCGCGGCTGATCGCACTGCGCAGCGCAATGGCGGTGATATTCACCGAAAAGCTGGTGCCGATAAACACCATGCGGCTGGACTCTGCCATCCACGCCTCGGCCGTGCCCATGCGGTAAAGATCAGTGTAATATTCATCAAACAGCAGCACATAAGGTTTCAAAGAAACACCAGGCTGCGGGCCAGCCGCAGCATCAATCTGGCACAGCGCTAGCAATTCAGCCTCCAGCGCCGCATCGCCGTCACTACTGGGCGCAACCTTGTCCCACGGGGCCGGCATGAAGGGCGCGGCGGTGAACACATCACGCATGACCGTATCATCGAGCATGACCGTATCATCACTGTACGGCATCGCGTCATGCAGGGCCATCTGGTCATCATAGCGGGTCATCAGGTCCAGCCGCCCATGGATGCACACATAGTCGCGGTTGCCGGCACGCCCGTCCAACCCGTCAATATTCTGCGTGATCAGCCTGGCGTGCGGCCGGTCACCGTCTAAAGCGTTGCATTGGTCCGCCAGCCAGCGATGCACACCATTTGGCGGTACATCGCGATAGCTGGCAAAGCGGCGGTAATACCACAGCAGAAACTGGCCAGGGTTCGTCTCATACATCTGGCGTGTGGCCATTTCCTGCGGTGTATAATTGACCGAACCGATGGTCCAGTATCCATCCTCACCGCGAAAAGTGGGAATGCCGCTCTCGGCGCTGACGCCGGCGCCGGTTACATATAATATTGTCATGGCCTGGCCTTCTGCATCGCAAGGTGAAAATTTCGGTAATGGCGCTTGCGCAGCATGCTACCCCGGCGCATGCATCAGAACCAGTGTCCATTCCAGCCTGTATGCAAACGGCAAGCGGGTCAGGCGGCCAGTTACCGGTTCCAGCGCAAGGCCTTCAATAGTGCCAGCGCGCCCATCCCAACCGATAATCGCACCGCTATCGGCCGGTAGAAAAGGCACCGGATCAAAATCCACCTGCTCAGGATCAGGGTTGAGGTTCGTATCCAGAGGGCTAAGTAGAATTTCACCACCACTGCGTTGCGTCACAAGGCTGCTGAACGGAATGCCGGGTGGCTTGCTGGAGGCGGTGATTTTGCTGAGCGGTACCGTGCGTTCGGCATCCTCATAGATTTTGGCAGCCTCATAGATACTGCGCCCCGTACAACTGGCCAGAAGCAACAGGAACGGCATCTGCCATGCATCGCGCCATCGCTCAACCGGATGTGGCCGGGCCTTTGCCAAAGCGGCTTCGGCAGATGGAGAAGGCATAATAGCGCCAGACGTTAAAGTAAAATTTACTCAGAGCCACCAGCCTAATGTCGATTTGGTATAAGTCAAACTATTGTTTAAATTATATATTTCTAATTATACCTCCTGCTCGCTGACCGCATAGGCAGCCCGGTCAAGCCAGTCAGGGTTGATCTTAACACCCCATCCCGGGGCTTCGCTGACGGTGACGTGGCCATCATCAACGGCAAAGGGATCGCCAAGAAACAGGCCTTCAGTCCATGGATAGTAATCTGCACCTTCAATGGCCAGTTCCAGATAGGGACCGGCATTCGGGATGGCTTTGAGAAGATGCATCGTGCAGATCGTCACCAGTGACAGGTTTGCCGCATGCGGCGTGCAGGGATACACCACCCCGTCAGGACCGCCGCCAGCAATCACCCGCGCCAGTTCCAGCGTCGGGGTCAGCCCGCCCATATACATCACATCGGGTTGCAGCACATCGACAACATGCCGGTCGATCATGTCCTGCCAGTGGCGCATGTCACAATCCTGCTCGCCGCCGGTCACGTCTATATCAAGCGCATGTGTGACCTGACGTGTCAGATCAGGCTGCCAATAAGGGCATGGCTCCTCATAATGGGTGATGCCGTTAGCCTCCAGCATGTGGCCGACCTCGATCGCGCGCTCTACCCCGAAACAACTGTTGGCATCGACCATCTTCACCACGCCGTCACCCAGCGCCCGCGGCACAGTCTCGACAATATCCTCGGTGCGGCCAGGCCATTCATCCTTGCCGCGGCCACATTCGGCACCAACGCGAAATTTAAAAGCATCGAACCCCTGATCGTCACGAAGACGGCACATCCGGTCAGCCTCATCCGCCGGGGTGATATCGCGCTTCATCGATGATGCATAGGCACGAAGCCGCCCGGGCGCGCCACCAATCAGGCTGGTCACCGGTTTACCCGCCATCCGGCCAAGAAGGTCCCATAAGGCCGTGTCAACACCGGCCAGGGCCCGGCGCACATAAGACCCGGGGAACTTATGTTCACGCTCATGGACAAGCACAGCCATATCCAGAAAATCGCTGACAGGATCGTCGGCATCAATTGCCCGGCCTAGAATCCACGGGGCAACCTGACGATGCAGCACCTGCGCCGTGATGTCAGCGTGATAGGTCGACACCTGACCCCAGCCGATCCTGCCATCGTCACTTGTCACCCGCACGAATCCGACATCTGGCGTCACAAAACTCTCAATTTTTACTATCTGCATCGCGGTTCTCGCCATAGATGTTTGAATCTGCCAGTGGCCCGCCACAGGGCTGACAGATAACTGGCAAAGGGTTTCCGGGCACAAGAGTGGCAATCCCGCCCCGACAAGACAAGCCTTGATGCCCTTGCGCCTTGCACAATCTGAAGTGAAACAATTAATGATACTAAATTATAATTTTAATATTATATATTACTGATATTAAATAGACGTAAATAGGCAATAATGAGGTGGTATCCTGCCTTATGGACTCTCTGCTTTTACATCAACGGAGGGAATTTTCATGCGTATTTGTATCACGACCTTTGCAGCCATGATCGGTCTGGCTGCATCTGCCGAGGCTCTGACACTCAAAACAGGTGAGGTGCTTGGCCCCGATGGCGAGGTTTACCACGGTGCCTCCCCAAAGGAGATGAAGGCGCTGATCGACAGAGCGCAGTCTGACGAGATGCCGGCCGGCGTACTCGGTAATAATGTCTATGTGGTTGTTGGCGAAGAAGTGTCCTTCATTCCTGTTAAGGAGCTGGTCAACACCACCAGAGACACCAAGCTGAAAATCATCGGCGATCAGGTGGTTCAGGAAGTGACCGGTAGTGAGGACATTACCTTTGAACAGGTCCAGACGCTGCAAGAAGTGTCCGAAGCAACCGGCGAGGATATCGGGCAGCTGATCAGTGATGGTGGCATTGAGGGGCTGGACGAGGGCTTGCTGACAGAACTGGAAACGGTTGCAGCAGAGACCGGCATCAAATTTGAGAATCTGGTTGCGGTGAACGCTGTGCTGGAGTCTTTGCCTGATGACAAGGTTGAAGAGCTGATGGCGGATATAGGCGACATGATCGATGATGGCTTTGCCGACGAAATCGACGCCACCCTGACCGAATTGGCACAAATCGAAGGCGGTTTGGCAAACGCGCTGAACTTCAATTCGCTTGCAGAATGCTTGGCTGCTGGCGCATCCAATTGTGAGGCAACAGCCGCAATCATGGACGCCCATGATCCAGGCGACGATGACGATGATGACGAATAACAATTCAAAATTATCATTGATCGCCCGACAGGCGACACACAAGAACGGGGCCCGAAGTGGCTTCGTTTTTTTTGGCCGTAAATCGACCGCAGATTTGATATCTGCATCTTGCGTATGAGGTGAAAACACCCGATGCTGGCGACCGGCAGACACCCCACTTCGCGCAAGGAGCTTTCATGGATCAGGTGATTTCGTTTCTGACAACCCGCCGCTCGGTCACGGCAAAAACAATGCAGCCGGGAAAAGTTGACCCTGATCATTTACAGCAGATTCTGACGGCCGGCATCCGTGTTCCCGACCATGGCGCCTTGAAGCCGTGGAAGCTTGTCGTCATCGCCGGCGACGCGCGCGCACGTCTGGACACCAAAATCATTCACCCCGAATTCCTGGCAGCCAATCCTGATGCCAAGCCAGAGGTCGAAGCTGTCGAAACCGGGCGCTTGCAACGCGCGGATACGGTGATCGCGGTGATTTCATCGCCGGTTGAGCATCCAAAAATTGTCCCGTGGGAGATGCATCTGTCGGCCGGGGCTGTCTGCACAACGCTTCTCTATGCGGCGCAGTCCTTTGGTTATGCGGCGCAATGGCTGACCGAATGGTATGCGTATAATGACCGCATGATGCGTGCGCTGGGCGGCACACCGGGGCATGACCAGATCGCCGGGTTTATTTATATCGGCGAAAAGGTGAAGGCACCGATGGAACGTACGCGCCCCGACCCGGAAAAAGTGATCAGCTATCTCTGATCTGGTCCGCCTGTTTACCCCGCCCCGATAATATCTGGTGGTTGATGCGCGGTGATTGTCACCGGCGGCCCGTCATAGCGGGCTATGTTCACCAGACAGCTATGCGCGCCCGGGCCCTGTGCAATCCGCGATGTCGGGCGGTCAGGTGCAACCATATTGGGGTTGCCATGCTTGCACATGCCAAGGCTGTCGTCAGGGTCAGCCGGGTCATACCATGCGCCGGTGCTGACGGCGACCACCCCCCGCAGAATGCTGTCGGTTATGCTGACCCCGCACAGCATGCTGCCGCGTGCATTGAAGACCTGCACAATATCACCATCCTCCAGCCCGCGAACCGCCGCATCTGCGGGATGTATCTCGACAGGCTCATGCCCTCTGATCTTGAATGACTCTGCATATCGCCCATGGTCAAGCTGCGAATGCAACTTTGCCGGCGGCTGCTTGCCGATCAGATGCAGCGGACAGTCTGAAGACGCGCTTCCCATCCATTCGACAGGTGCGTTCCAAGTGGCGTGCCCGGGGCAATCATCATAGCCGAATGCCGCCACAGCCTCGGAAAACAGCTCTATCTTGCCGCTGGGTGTGGCCAGAGGATGGCCCTCGGGGTCGGCGCGGAACTCCTCAAACATCACACGCTGATGCACAACCGGATCCAGCTTGTGATACTCGCCTTCGACAAAATCGTTATAATCCGGCAAGGCGATGTCGTTCACCTTGGCGCGCTTGCGGGTTTCTTCCCATAACCAGCGCAGCCAGTCATCAACACTCCGCCCCTCGGTGAAGGCATCCGCCACCCCCATCCTGGCAGCAATGCCGGCCAGAATGTCATAATCGTTCCGCGCCACGCCAGCCGGTTCAGCCGCCTTGGTCATCGCGACGATATAGGGGTCACGCGGTGTCATGCCTATATCGCTTCGTTCCAGTGGCACTGTGCAGGGCAGAACGATATCTGCATGCTTAGCGGCCGCATTCCAGCACCAGTCATGAACGATGATCGTATCGGGCTGTTCCCAGGCCCGCCGCATGCGGTTCAGATCCTGATGATGATGGAACGGATTGCCACCCGCCCAATAGACAATCTTTGTATCGGGATATTGATATGTCTTGCCATCATAGTCGAAACTGCCTCCGGGGTTCAGCAACATGTCGCTGACCCGCGCTACCGGAATGAAGTCTGACACGCGGTTGCGCCCTTGCGGCACAGCCGGATAGGACATGCGCCGGACATTGTTTCCCATATGGTTGGCTATGGCATAGCCAAACCCGACCCCGCCGCCGGCAAGGCCCATCTGGCCCAGCATCGTGGCAACAGCGATTGCAGCCCAATATGGCTGCTCGCCCCATTCCTGACGACTGAGCGACCAGCTGACACCAATCATCGTGCGCCTTGAGGCCATTTCATGCGCCAGCGCGATGATCTGATCGGCCGCAATGCCGCATAGAGGCGCGGCCCATTCAGCCGACTTCACCACCCCGTCAGTCGCCCCGTCGAGATAGGCGGCAAACGCCTCATAGCCGACGGCATAGCGATCAATGAAATCCGTATCGGCAAGGTCATCACGGCGCAATGTATGACACAATGCCAGCATCATCGCGGTATCAGCATTCGGGCGAATGGGGATCCATCGCGGCGCGACCCCGGCTTCGATATCGACCCGGCGCGGCGAGACATTGACAAATTCAACGCCATTCCCCGAAGACCTGGCAATGCCATCTCGCTGGATGTGACACCCCGTCCCGCCATTGCCGATCTGGCCATTATCCGTGACCAGACCGCCAAATGCCACAAACAGCTCGCAATGTTCGGCGATAGCTGTCCAGCTTGTGTGCTGGTTCAGCATGTTCACAAACCCGCCAATGACATGCGGAACCATGACCTCGGCAGCGGCATAGCTGTAGGTATTTACCGACCGCGTATACCCGCCGATGCAGTTCAGAAACCGGTGAATCTGGCTTTGCGCATGATGAAAGCGGCCAGCGCTGGCCCAGCCATATGACCCGGCATAAATCGCACTGTTGCCATGGCGCGTGCGCACACGGTCAAGTTCATTTGCGACAAGCGTTTCAGCCTCGTCCCAGCTGACAGCAACGAACGGGTCAGAGCCGCGCGCCGAGGGTTGGCTCCCCGGTCCGCTATCAAGCCAGCTTTTCCGCACGCACGGGGTTTTGATCCGCGCAGGATGATCCAGCAGTTCGACATAGGACGGCCCGATGCGCGACGGGTCCTTGTCCTTGGCAAAAGGTTTGAGTGACTTCAGGACACCGTTTTCAGAAACGATTTCATACGTGCCCCAGTGATATGTTGTTAGCGGCAAAGGTCTCTCCCGCCGAAAAGAAAACAGGATGCGCCGATTATCAACCCATTTCCACAAAAACCGGCAATTGGCAAGTGACCGGTTACATGCCCGCATATATCATCATATGACGGGTTTCACCCGGACCGCTGAACAGGCATTTTCTGTTGCCGCAATTCAATATGTCAGTCTTGCAGCGGCGGGAAACGCGTCCGCGCTGCCTGCACAGTCCAGTCCATATGGTTGCGCACATATTCCTGCGATGCGTCGCGCGGTGGGTTGAAATCCCAGTCGGTCCGCGCCCCGTTTTGCATGGCCGCAAAAACGGCACGACGCTGATGCTGTTTGGCAATCACGTCAGTCTTTATCGCGGCACTGTTCCAGCGCTCTGCCACTTCAAGCGCATATCTGGCGGCCAGCGTTTCATGTGCCGGATCTTCCGCAAGATTGACCAGCTCCGCCGGGTCATTGGCGAGATTGTATAGTTGCGGCGGGTCATCATCACAATGGATGTATTTGAAGTCACCGCGCCGGATCATAAACACCGGACTGGCGGTCATTTCTGCACAATATTCTCCAATAGCCTCACCGTCATCCTCATCACCGCCGCGCGCCATTGCCCATAACGAACGCCCGTCAATTGGCTGACCAAGCTCAGGCCGGCTGTCCTCGTCATCGCCAAGAGCCATATCGATCATAGTCGGCAACAGATCAATCAGCGAGCAGGCGCTGTTCACCGCACCGTTCGCAATGCCCGGCCCCGCCATGATCAGGGGCACGCGCGCCGAATGTTCAAAGAAGTTCATCTTGTACCACAGCCCGCGCTCACCAAGCATGTCGCCATGATCAGCCGTGATAATGAAAATGGTGTTATCCAGATGTCCGATCTCTTCGATGGTGCGGACGATCTCGCCAATCTTGCTGTCGAAATAGGATATGTTGGCATAATAGGCATGGCGGGCGTTGCGCACCTGATCATCCGTCACAGCGACAGTGCTGGCTTCAATGCCGTCCATCAGACGGCTTGAGAACGCATCCATCGGCACTGCACCGGCGTCGGTGGCTGGCATATCGATATCGCCAGCGTTATACAAATTCCACCATTCAGGGCGCGCTACATAGGGATCATGCGGATGGATGAAACTGGCCACCAGCGCGAACGGCCCGACATTCTCGCTGGCATACTGCATCAGCTTGCGGCGCGCAAAGAACCCTACCTCCTCATCATATTCAAGCTGAAACGTAGTCGCGGCCACGCCGGCCTCCCGAACCGAATCCATGTTGTGATACCATTTGTCGATGCGTTCGTCCGCCTGCTCCCAATCCGGCGTCCAGGCAAAGTCCGACGGATACACATCCGTGGTGATACGCTCTTCAAAGCCGTGCAGTTGATCCGGCCCGACAAAATGCATCTTGCCTGACAGGCATGTCCGATAGCCAAGACCGCGCAGATAATGCGCAAATGTGGGAACGGCTGACGTGAACTCGCTGGCATTGTCATAGGCTGCAATCCGCGTGACGAGCTGGCCCGACATGAAGCTGAATCGCGAGGGGGCACAAAGCGGCGAATTGCAGTAGGCAGCATCAAACCGCACACCGCGGGCTGCCAGCGCATCCATATGCGGGGTTTTCACCACCGGATGACCGTATGCACCGGTAAAATGCGGTGCCAGCTGATCGGCCATGATCAACACAATATTGGGTTGTTGTGAACGCGCCATGATCATTCCTCATGCTGGTCTTCAGCTTTTGATCTGTGCCTTTTCCGATACAACGACAATCATAAGGTTTGCACAAGTCTGTCTGTCTGTCGTTCGCCTTACGTCGTCAATTGCGGCAGCGCTGTCCGCGCGCTGCGGCGCAGTGACAGAATGCCACATGTCAGTTGGGTGGAGCGAGGCGCACAATCGAGTTGCTCAAGTGGGTGCCATCCACCGAGGTTAGCGAAATGTCACGGGGGTTTGTACAGAACAGGCCCCCGTGATATTGAAGACACAGCCCTCAGCTGTAGGTGAAGATTCGTCAACATGATCAATGAACTCGGCCATTTCGCACTGGTCCTGGCATTCGTGCTGTCAGTTCTGACAGGCACGCTGCCCCTGTTTGCGTTGCGCCGCGGCTGGCACGGGCTTGCCCATCTGGCGGTACCAGCCACAATGCTGATAGCCGCTTTTGTATTTATCGCCTTTGCCGCGCTGATATCCGCCTTTCTGGCGTCCGACTTTTCGCTGGCGCTTGTGGCCAGCCATTCTCATTCAGCAAAGCCGCTGATCTATAAGATATCAGGCACTTGGGGCAATCACGAAGGATCATTGCTCCTCTGGATTGTTATTCTTGCACTGTTTGGCGCGCTGCTGGCGATGGGCGGACGCGGCATGGCCTGGGCGCTGAAAATCCGTACGCTTGCTGTACAGGCATTGATCAGCGCCGGTTTTCTTGCCTTCAGCCTGTTCACATCCAACCCCTTTGCCCGCCTTGACCCGCCGCCGGTTGACGGGCGCGGTCTGAACCCCATTCTGCAGGACCCGGGCCTGGCGCTGCATCCACCAACGCTGTATCTGGGTTATGTCGGACTGTCGATGGCGTTTGCCTTTGCCGTTGCCGGACTGATCGAAGGCCGGATAGACCGCGACTGGGCACGGCATATGCGTCCATGGGTAACCGCGGCTTGGTGCGCGCTGACCATCGGGATCGCGCTGGGCAGCTGGTGGGCCTATTACGAGCTTGGATGGGGCGGCTGGTGGTTCTGGGACCCGGTGGAAAACGCCTCGCTGATGCCATGGCTGGCTGCGACAGCCCTGCTGCATTCAACAATCGTGGTTGAACAGCGCGGCACCTTGAAAAGCTGGACTGTCTTGCTGGCAATCCTGGCGTTTTCGCTGTCACTTGTCGGCACCTTCATAGTGCGGTCAGGCTTGCTGACATCGGTGCACAGCTTTGCCAGCGATCCAGCGCGCGGTGTGTTCATCCTTGGCATTCTGATGGTTGCCGTCGGCGTTCCGCTTTTGCTGTTCGCAGTGCGTGGCCCGCAACTGGTCAGCCGTGGTGATTTCAACATCATCAGCCGTGAAGGTGCCCTGATCCTGAACAATTTCCTGCTGACATCAGCCACTGTTGTCGTGCTGGTCGGCACCTTCTACCCGCTGGGCCTCGAAATGGTCACTGGCGCGCGGATAACGGTCGGTCCACCCTATTTCGATGCCACCTTTAATCCGATCATGGGCGTGCTTGTAGCCGCAATGGGTATTGGTCCTTTGCTGGCGTGGCGGCGCGGCACCGTGCCCGGAACAAGACGGATAATCACCATATCCGGCGTGATTACAGTGGTTTTGGGCGTCGCAATTGCGATGGCAACAACGGCATTTGCCAGCGGCATCAGCATCGCCGGCATTGCCGGTATTGGCCTGTTGATCTGGCTTGGCAGCGCCATCATCGCCGATATTACCTACCGGCTGAAACCTGCCAAGGCTGGTGTGGCCGCGCGCGCAGCCAGACTGCCAGCACCGATGATCGGCATGTGGACAGCGCATTTCGGAATGGTGGTGTTTCTGGCCGGCGCGATCGGCAATGGCTTGTTTGCCACGGAAGTTGTGGTGCGTGCCATGCCGGGAGATGTGATCGATATTGCGGGTCGGCAGATGACCTTACGCACTGTCGAAGCGCGCCAGGGGCCCAATTACATCACCGAAACGGCCGTCATTGAACTACGTGAAGATGGCCGGATGCTGGCCGTGCTGACGCCGGAAAAACGCTTTTACACAGCCGAGCGTCAAACCACCACCGAAGCCGCTATTCGCCCACGGATCAGCGGAGATGACTATGCTGTTCTTGGCGACGGAACGGCTGAAACAGGTTACACATTGCGCCTTTATCGCAAACCGCTGGTCAGCTGGATTTGGGCTGGTGCGGGCATCATGGCGATTGGCGGGGCGGTTGCCGGTATTGCGCGGGCACGCCGCCGCCCCTTGTCAACCCGCGCCGCGCGGCCGGCTGACAATGCTTATGATACTGGCAGCACGGCCGAAAATGATGACGACGCTGCCCAAAAGGCAGGCGTGTAATGCAGGACCGCCCGTCAGGCAGACCGCTCAGGGCATCGTTCCTGATACCGCTTGTCGCCTTTCTGGTGCTGGCCGGATTTGCCACAGCGGCCCTGATGGCGACTTTGCGCGGCGAACGCGATGTCTCGCAACTGCCATCGACGATGATCGGCAAAGCTGTTCCCGATGTTGTGCTGCCGCGCCTTGATGCGGAAGCAGGCGATGTAGGCCCAGCCCAGTTCGCTGGCGCGCCATTACTGGTCAACGTCTTTGCCAGCTGGTGTGCCCCTTGCCGGGCCGAGGCTCCGGCGCTGGCCATACTGGAGGAGGATATCCGCATCCTGGGCATCGCCTATAAGGACAAACCGGCCGACACCCGCGCTTTTCTTCAGCAATATGGCAATCCGTTCGTTGCCATAGGGGTGGACCGTGATGGTGCGGGCGGCATGGCACTGGGCGTTTATGGTGTTCCCGAAACCTTCCTTCTGGACGCTGATGGCACCATATTGCTGCGCCATGCTGGCCCGATTGACCGGCGCGTTCTTGAAGACATCCTGCTGCCCCGCATTCAGGAACTGCAGTAATGCCGCTATCCAGTGCAACAAGGCCGATGCGGCGGTGGGCATTGTTGATCTGTCTGGGACTGGCCGCGGCAGTGACAGGCGCCGCAACGCCTGCCAACGCGCTCACGCCCGAAGAAATGCTGGCTGACCCGGTTCTGGAACAACGCGCACGCGATCTGTCACAAGGGTTGCGGTGCCTTGTCTGCCAGAACCAGTCCATCGATGACTCCGATGCCGAACTGGCGCGCGATCTGCGCACCGAGGTACGCCGCCGTCTGACCGCTGGTCAAAGCGATGCCGACATTCTTGATGCCATTCGCGATACCTATGGCGATTATGTATTGCTGAACCCGCCGATTGCGCCGTCCACATGGATTTTGTGGGCAGCGCCTGCAATCATTCTGGCTGGCGGGGCATTGCTGGTTTTCGCTGCGCGTCGCCGCGATGACATACCCGATAAAGACAGCCCTCTGCCTGCCCGCGAAACACCTGCACGATCACCAGAGCATGTATCGCTGAAGTCATCGGTGGCCGGGCGCCAGGCCGTTGCGCTGTTCAGCCTTGTCGTGGGGTGCAGCCTGTTGATCTATCTTGCGTTGGGGCGTGCCGACCTGCCTGACAGGCCACTGGCCGAACGCACAGCCGAAATTGCCGCGCTAAAGGATACGGCCCAGCAGGATAATGCCGACCGGGTGGCACGGTTTGATGCTGCTCGTGCCGCTGTTGAGGCGGAACCAGAGCGTGTCAGCAACTGGCTGGAACTTGCCATGGCCGCCGCTGACGCTGGTCGCAGTGAAACCGAGGTCACCGCTTTGCGTCAGGCGATGGTGCTGACCGATGACGACCCGACCATTGTCTCCATGCTGGCCGAAGCCTTGTCGCGTGCAGCAGACGGGCAGATCACCATTCCGGCACGCGCCCTTGTTGAACAGGCACTTGCCGCCAACCCGGCAGAGCCGCGCGCCCTGTTTCTATACGGCCTTGCTGCCTATCAGGATGGGGATTACGCCGCTGCCATCGACAACTGGCAGCAATTGCAGCGCGTTTCCAGCGCGGATGCCCCGTGGATGCCGCTATTGGCCGACAATATCGCCGATGCCGCTGCGGCTGGTGGCATAGAAGTGCCGGTCTCACCCGGCCCGGATGCGGCTGACATTGCCGCTGCCAGCGAGATGAGCACTGAAGATCGTGACGCGATGATTGCCGGCATGGTTGACGGGCTGGCAGCTCGGCTGGAAGACAATCCGGAAGACGGGCCAGGCTGGCAACGCCTTGCCCGCGCCTATGACGTTCTGGGACGCACCGAAGCGGCGCAGGACGCCCTTGTCAGTGCGGCGGATGCGCTGATTGCAGATGCCGATGCCCAACTGGCAGCGCTGCAGGCCATCGTCGCCGGCAATGCCGAAGACCGATTGGCCGATGATGCTGACAGATTGCTGGCGCGGCTTGTCGAAATGGCCCCTGCCCGCCCTGAAACGCTGTATCTGAGAGGGCATTTCGCCGCCACCAATGGTGATGTTGAGGCTGCCCGTGCATTCTGGCAGCAGCTGCTTGACCGCCTGCCCGAAGATGCACCAATCGCCGGACAGCTGCGCGCAGCCATCGAGGCGCTTTAACGCATCAACGCGCAATATGTTTTAAAGGCGAACGGTTCGGCGGGTGCGACGCACAGTTGCAATCACCACCAGCAGACCCGCCAGCCCCAGCAGCAAACTGCCGGCTGACACCAGCACATCATCAAAACTGCCAACCGTCATGATGATCCCGCCTATCACCGGTCCCAGCACCTTGCCAAGATTCCGCATCGCACCATAAAGCCCCATGCCGGTGCCCATGCCCTGCGCCGACTGGTCAGCAACAAAGGCAAGGCTGGCCGGAAAGACCAGCCCCTGTGCAGCACCAAGGGCAACAGCCCCAAGAATGACCATATCGCCCTGCAGCCACGGCAGAGCAAACAAGCCGCCCGCCATGACCAGCACGCCAACCCCGATCACGGTCAGCCGTCCATATCTATCGGCAACCATACCGCCGGGGGTGCGCATCAACATATGCGCGCCTTCCTGAACGCTGAAGAACAGCCCGGCCAAAATCAGCGCGTGCCCAGACTGCGAGGCAGCAAGAATATGCAGCGGCAAAAACGCCTTCACCGCATAAGCCGCCATATTGACCATCATCTCAAGGCTGCCCGCCACCCATATCGCTGGCCGCCGGCTTGCTGAATTCAACGCCGCTGCAAAGCTGACATACAGGTAACGCAGCGAATGATCGTCACCGGCATGGGCCGAACTGCGTGCAGTGCTGCCACGCTCCAGCGCCAGCAACGGGACCAGCGCAATGGCTGCAATAATACCAGTCAGCATGAACAGAAGCTGCGGCGACATGCGGGTCAGCAAGAAAGCTGCAGACACTGGTGCCAGCAGATAGCCGACAGACCGCGCCAGGCCAAACACACCCAATCGGGTGGCCCGCCCCTCGCCAGCCATCTCAGCCACCAGTGCCAGACTGACTGGCCCGAAGATTGCGGTGGCCAGCCCATGCACCAGACGAAGCACAAATAATTCCCCCGGCGTGCTAACCAGCAGATAGGCAAAGGGCATGATGATGAACAGCCCGGCAGATATCAGCAACCACAGGCGGCGTCCCTGCCGGTCCGACAGAAAGCCGACAATCGGTTTTACAATGATGCCGGTCAGGGTAGACACCGAGACCACGAGCCCCAGCAGAATATCACTGGCACCCAGCATGGCGGCGAACAGCGGCAAGACCGGCGTCTTGCCCATCTGATAGGCGGAACGCACGATGGCGTCCGCCGCAAAGATGCGCGCGAAAGGGCGCAAAGCAGAATTGCGGACCCTGCTCACCAGCCTGTCTTCGGCGCGCCGACCGCAGCCGCACTGACCGCTGGCGCGCCGATTTCGGCAACTGTTGCATTCAGCGCCGCAAGCGGGCCTTCAACCAGCGTATCCAGCTCATCCAGCAGGCTCTGCACGTCACCTGTCACGATGTCGGTCAGTTCGGCAACCTGTAAAGGCGGCTTGGCATCGGCAATCAGCGCTGTCCAGCGCAGATCCATCAACGTGTCATCAAGGCCAGCCGGATGGCGCAGCACATCACGCGGAGTTTCGCGATGCACATCAACAAGGCGGGCCTCAATCTCGCCAAGGCGGGTCATCGCCTCTTCGATCTGGCTATCAATTGAAGGTACAAGAAGTTTCAGGTTTGTCAGCTGCTTGCGCATCATCCTGATACGATTCACCCCGATATAGAGATCAGAAACCGAATCCGTCAGCGCTTTGGCCACCTTATATTGGGCAGCAAGATCAGCATCACTGACATCAATCCGCGGGTCCCTGGCAACGACAAGATCATGCGTGCTGGTTTTGCCGCCAGCAGTCAGTGACACACGGTAGGTGCCCGGCACCACACGCACCCCGGCCGGGCCATCACCCTCACGGGCGAATGGCTGATAGGGCCGGTCCTGCAGAGAGCGGTCGAGGCGCACAGGCGGCATGCTGCGAAGATCCCAGACAAAGCGATTCAGACCGGCATGCGCTGTCGGCTTCATGTCGATCTTCAGGCGTTCATCAGACACATCGAAACGGGCCTGCAATGCGCCATCTGAATCATGCACCTCGATCAGCAGATTATCCTCGGCACTCTCATCCAGCCAGTAAAACAGAATGGCACCGTCGGGCGGGTTCTCACCCACATCAAGATACCGCCGCTGGCTGCGCCCGTCAGGGTTTTTCACCTTGTAGGACGCGCCTTCAACACCAAAGGCAGGGCTGTAATCCTTGCCATCGCCATCGAAAAGACCGGTGCTCCAGCTCAGACACTGGCGCACTGTTTCGCGCGGTGGAATCAGTCCGGAACCGGCGGCGCGCAAGGGTGACAGATCATCCAGAATCCAGAATGAACGGCCATGCGTCGCAACAATCAGATCACCATGTTTGACCCGCATGTCATAGACCGGCGTGACGGGGAATCCGCCCTGCATCCGCGTCCAGCCTGCCCCGTCATCCGCGCTGACAAAGACCCCCGTTTCAGTGCCCGCAAACAGCAGACCCTGGCGTACCGTATCGGCGCGGATCACCCGGGTGATTTCATCCTGCGGGAAACTGTCCGAAATGCTGGACCAGCTTGCCCCGCTATCGCGGCTGACAAACAGATAGGGACGATAGTCAGCAGATTTGTAACAGGTTGCCGACAGGTAAATGCAGTCCGCATCATGCTGCGAGATTTCCACAGTCCCGATATAGGCTAGGGCTGGCATCTTCGGCGGTGTGACCTCGGTCCAGCTGGCCCCGCTGTCACGCGTGACATGAACGCGGCCATCGTCGGTAGCCCCCCAGATTTCGCCCTTGCGATGTGGACTTTCCGCAACCGAAGACAGGCTTGCATAGGCCTCGGCACCGGCGCTGTCACCGGTCAGCGGGCCACCGGAATAATCCAGCTTGCTGGTGTCATTATGGCTGAGGTCAGGTGAGATACATTCCCAGCTGTTACCCTGATCCTGCGAACGAAACAGGTGATTGCCGCCAGCATAAAGCGTGTTGCTGTCATGTGGCGAGAAACAGATCGGATAGGTCCAGGCAAACCGGTAGCGCAGATCGCGCGGGGCAAACCCCGTCGCCTCTTCCGGCCAGACATTGACCAACTGCACCTGGCGGGTGCGCTTGTCATACCGCTGCAATGCACCATTACCGCCGGGCGATGATCCAACAGCACCGACAAAGACAATGTCAGGGTCATCAGGATGTACGGCAATGAAGCCGGATTCACCCGTTCCCGGCAGCTGCAGATCAGATTTGGTGATCATGCCCCATTCGGTCTGGCTTGGCACCGAAACCGAGGTGTTGTCCTGTTGTGTGGCATAAACGCGGTACGGATACTGGTTATCAACATCCATCCGGTAGAATTGTGATGTCGGCTGGTTGTAGATGCTGGACCATGTACGCCCGCCATTAAAGGACACATTGGCACCGCCATCATTGCCCTGCACCATCCGGTTCGGATTCGCCGGATCGATCCACAGATCATGATTATCACCATGCGGGGTCGTCACTTCGGCAAAGCTTGCACCGCCATCAGTGGACTTCCACATCTGGTAATTGGTGACATATACGGTGTCGGCGTCCTGCGGGTCGGCAAAGACGTGCGTGTAATACCAGGGCCGGTGAATCAGATCCCTGTTTGGCGTAATTCGGGCCCAGCTGTTGCCGTAATCTTCAGAGCGATAAAGACCGGTATTATGCTCATCAGCCTCGACAAGGGCGAATACACGGCCCTGCTTTGCCGGCGAAACAGAGACACCCATCTTGCCCAGCATGCCGGTAGCAAAGCCGGGCGCGCCCGTGATGTCCTGCCAGCTGTCACCACCATCCATCGAGCGGAAAATACGACATCCCGGCCCACCGCTGGACAGGTTCCAGAACTGCCGTCGTGCCTGCCAGAATGTTGCAAACAGCACGCGCGGATTTGTCGGGTCCATGGACAGATCTATGGCACCGGAATCAGCATCCACCTGCAACACTGCCTGCCATGTCTTTCCGCCATCGGCCGACCGGTAAATACCGCGCTCCTCGCTGGGCCCGAAGGCATCGCCAAGCGCCGCCACATAGACCAGATCGGGATTGTCGGGATGCACCCGAATCTCGCCAATCTGCCTGGTTTTCTCAAGACCCAGATGCTGCCAGCTGCGACCCGCATCGGTTGACCGGTAGACACCGTCACCAAAGGAAACGTCGACGCGGATTGTGGTCTCGCCAGTGCCGGCATAGATCACATTACTGTCAGACGGAGCCACCGTCAGCGCGCCGATCGTGCCGCTGGTCAGAAACCCGTCAGAAACACACTCCCAGTATGTACCGCCATCATCGGTCTTCCAGATGCCGCCAGCACACGCACCGAAATAGAATGTCATCGGATCGCTGTAGTCACCCGCAACGGCCACCACCCGGCCCCCACGGGACGGCCCGATACACCGCCATTTCAGGGCAGCTGACTCTGCCATACGTGATTCAATCGAAGGCACCTGCGTCTTTGATGCAGCCATGTATCATCTCCCAAAAATAGAACGTCCGATCAGCGGCCTCTGATCCGCGGATCAAGGGCGTCGCGCAAACCATCACCAAGATAATTGATACTGAGCACTGTCAACGAGATCGCAAGGCCGGGCCACAGAACGCGTTCGGGATACAGCTGCATGTAATCAACCGCATCGTTCAGCAAACGGCCCCATGTCGGGAAATCTGGCGGGAAGCCGAGCCCGAGGAAGCTAAGCGCGCTCTCGGTGATAATGGCGTTTGCGATCCCGAGCGTTGCCGACACCAGGATCGGCGACAGCACATTCGGCAGAATATGTCGCAAAATGATCCGCACATCGCTGGTGCCGATCGATTGTGCAGCCAGGATAAATTCCCGCTCTTTCAGCGCCAGCACATCACCGCGTACAATACGCGCCGTCGGCATCCAGCTGGTAATGCCGATCGAGACAACAATCAGCACGAACATGCCACGTTCCGGCCCGTAAGCCTCGCTCAGCGGTTCGCGAAACAGCAGCATCATCACCAACAGCAGCGGCAACAGCGGCAGTGACAGAAACAGGTCTGTGAAACGCATCAACAGCCCGTCAAGCCGCCGGTAATAGCCCGACAATACGCCGATCAGGCTGCCCAGCATCAATGACAGCATCATCGCTGCCAGCCCGACCGTAATCGACGTCTGGCCGCCTGCAATCATCCGCGCAAAAGTATCGCGGCCAAGCTGGTCAGTGCCAAAGGGATGTGCCCAGCTGGGTGTCTGGTTACGAAGGCGGATATTGATCTCGTTTGCCTCAAACGGCCACAGCCAGGGTCCGATCATCACGGCAAACACAATACCAAAGAACAGGATGCCGCCGATCAGCGCGCCCTTGTGCTTGGTGAACTGGTCCCAGACATCACGCCACTGGCTGCGCGTTTCACCATTTCTGTTTTGCGTTGCATCAGTCATAGCGGATTCTCGGATCAAGAAGACCATAGATCACGTCAGCAAGCAGATTGAAGAACACAATCAGCACGGCAAAAATGAAGGTCAGCGTCTGAATGGTCGGCAGATCATTGGCATAGATTGCCCCAATAAGCTGCTGGCCGATGCCGTTCACCTTGAATATCTGCTCGGTGATGATGGCACCGCCAAAAATAGACGGCAGGTTCAGCGCGATCACTGTGACCACCGGAATCATCGAGTTACGCAGCACATGCATCATCACGACAACCCACTCGCTCAACCCCTTGGCGCGCGCTGTACGCACATAATCCTGATTGAGATTGTCCAGCATCGAGGCCCGCATATAACGGCTGATCTGGGCCGTGGTCTGCAAGGCCAGCACCATGACCGGCAAAACCATTTGCTTGAGCTGAATGACAAAGGTGTCCCAGTCAATCACCTCATGCAGCGTGTCATAGGTTGATGGCAACCAGCCAAGCTGTACGGCAAAAACCACAATCACCAGCGGACCGGTAAAGAAAGGCGGGATCGAATACCCGACCATGGTGATAAAGGTGCCGGCCTGGTCGAACACCGAATAATGGCGATAGGCCGAATAGATGCCGATCGGCAGGGCAATCAGAATGCCGACAATATATGACATGCCGACAACCCACAGCGTTTGCGGCAGTCGCTGCACGATCATATCCATGACCGGGCTGCGCGTTTGCCAGCTGATGACCCTGAGTTCACCCTCCGAGAAGGTGGTGCCAAAATAATAGTCTATCAGCACCTGCGGTTCGATCCAGAAGAACTGGACCAGCCATTTCCAGAACTGGACGTAAAGCGGCTGACCAAGACCAAGCGCCTCACGCATCTTCTCCTTGACCTCGGGCGGCACCGTCAGCGGCACCTGTGCCATCGGATCATTCGGCGCCAGATTCAACAGCAGAAAAATAATCAGGCTGATGAACAGCAGCGTCGGGATCGAGATCAGCAGACGTCTGATTGTAAAGGTCAGCATGGAACGGCATGCCCCTTTCCAGGGTTGAACAAAATAACAAAAAGGAAAAAGGAAGCCCGCAGAACAGCGGGCTTCCGGTATTTCAGATGCTTAGTCCATACGATACCAGTCGGCAACGTTCCACAGCTCGGAGTCCCAGGTGTTCAGGACAACGCCGCCCAGTGAGTTGGCATGCGCCGACACGCGACCACGGTGAACAAGCGGCACGATTGTGTAGCTGTCCTTGGTGAGCATGTTGTTCAGCTTGATGCCCAACTCGCCGCGCTTGGCGACGTCACCGGTACGACCCAGCTCATCGAGAAGCGCATCATAGGCCGGATCACAATACCGGTTGATGTTCTCGCCCTGCCACTGTGTCTCAGGCTTTGGCTCGTTACCACAACGATACATCGACAGGTATGTCTGCGGGTCTGTACCGTCGAAGGTGTTGGCATACATCTCAACGTCTGCATAGAACTTCTGGAAGGTGTCAGGCGAACCCGGGTCACCACCGAAGAAGACTGAAGCGTTCAGATTACGCAGCTCTGTTTCAACACCAATCTGTGACCACCACTCCTTGATCAGTGACTGGAAGTCCTGACGAACAGCGTTGGTTGAAGTCTGGTACAGAATTGAAAGCTTGACGCCATCCTTTGCGCGGATACCGTCGCCGCCCTTCTTCCAGCCAGCGCTGTCCAGAAGTGCATTTGCGCCGGCAATATCCTGAGTCATGCAATAGTCGTTCTTTGCTGCATACAGATCAGGCGCAGGGACCAGGTCACATGTTACCGCGCCGGCCTTGCCATATCCGATTTCGACCAGCAGTTCGCGGTCAATCGCCATCGACAGCGCCTTACGCACATTGATGTCTGTCAGGAACGGATGCGGTGCCTTGACGGTTGCCCGTGTATCAGCATCCAGCGATGGTGACGGGTCGGTCATATTCATCTCAAGACGCTCGACCAGCGGGCCAAAGCCTGCGATGGCAACGCCCTTGCCACCCTCTTCCATCTTCGCGATGACGTCAGGTGCCAGCTGCAGGTTCCACGCATAGTCGAATTCGCCAGTTTCAAGAACCGAACGACCAGCGCCCATTGCATCGCCGCCGCCCTTGAATGTCAGGGTTGCGAACGCAGGCTTGCTTGGATCGCGATAATTGTCATTTGCCTTCATCTGGATAACGTCATTCGGACGGAATTCAGTTACCACGAACGGGCCTGTACCAATCGGGCCAAAGTTCTGCTCGGTGCAGGACTGGGCCTGGGCACCAACGCAGTTTTCAAACTGGGCCTTCTGGATGATTGGCGACTGGCCACCCATGAACGGACCATAGGGGTTTGGCATAGGCTGCGCGAACGACACCACAACAGTGCTGGCATCAGGCGTCTCCACCGATGTCACATGGTCGAACTTGGCAAGCTGCGAGCAACCACCATCCGGGTTCATGCAATAATCGGCAGTGAACTTCACGTCAGCCGATGTCACAGGTGTGCCGTCTGACCACATCAGGCCATCTTTCAGCTTCCATGTGATCGACTTCAGGTCAGCGCTAACGCCGCCATTTGCCACTGTGGGAATTTCCTTTGCGAGATAAGGCACCATGGCGCCTGTCTCGGTGTATCTGCCCAATGGCTCGATCACCAGCGATGATGACTCAATATCTTTTGTACCACTTGAAAGGTACGGGTTCAGAATCGATGGGGCCTGCCAGTAAATAATGCTGACATTACCGTCGGAGGCACGTTCTGCCAGCGCCGGCGGAGCCATCGTCAGTGCAACCGCTGCACCAAGCAATAGACCTCTTAGTTTCATGTTTTCTCTCCTGGAGCATTGACTGACATTCGCCTTGCCGAAGCTGGCAAATTGTCAGCAAGTCTTTTTTCTGATGTGACGCGCTGCGTTGCCGCCGCCCGCCAGCTGCCGGAAAAGTTTCCGGTTGGTTAATATGAAAGACAGTGTCGAAGAAAATTACAAGAGGATTACAGTGATTATTTTGCAGCAGGATGCAGCAATATATGTCATTCCGCCATTCATGATATGTCATTCCGCCATTCAGGCCGCCATTCAGGCCGCCATTCAAGTTTGTTGTTCAAAGTGGAAATTGACAGGCGTGGCTGCGGTTCGCTAGCCTCAGCGCACCCCACAAGGAATGCAACAATTGTCAGCAAAAAATATTCAGCCTATCGCCCAGTTCGAAAATCTTCGCGTCGAATTTGAGACCCGGGACGGCACCGTTGTCGGTGTCGAGGACGTTTCATTCCATATCAATCCTGGTGAAACCGTCTGTGTGGTTGGTGAAACCGGTTCGGGCAAATCGGTTTCGTCCCTGTCGATGATGCGCCTTGTCGAATTTGGTGGTGGCAGTATTGCAGGTGGAAAGCTGATCTTTGATCGCGCCAAAGGCGGGCCGATCAATGTCGCAAATGCAGACCAGTCGTTGATGCGCTCGATTCGCGGCAATGAAATCGGCATGATCTTTCAGGAACCCATGACCGCGCTGAACCCGGTCTTTACTGTCGGGCGGCAACTCAGCGAGGGGCTGCGGGTCCATAAAGGTATGAACAATGCCGAGGCACGCGCCGCCGCACTCGAACTGCTGGAAAAAGTCCGTATACCCGAGGCTGAAAAGCGGCTCGATCAATATCCGCATGAATTGTCGGGCGGTATGCGGCAGCGCGTGGTGATCGCGATGGCCCTTGCCTGCGAGCCACGTCTGCTGATTGCCGATGAACCAACGACAGCGCTGGATGTGACCATTCAAGCCGAAATACTGGCCCTGATCGACCGCTTGAAGCGCGAGACCGGCACAGCGGTGCTGTTTATCACGCATGATATGGCGGTGGTGGCACAGGTTGCCGACCGGGTTGTCGTCATGTTCCGCGGCAACAAGGTTGAGGAAGGCCCTGTCGAAGAGATCTTTCACAACCCGAAACATGACTACACCAAGGCGCTGCTGGCAGCGGTACCCAAGCTTGGGGAAATGACCGGCACGATCTATCCGCATCCCATGCGCCTGTTATCGGACGGCGATGCAAAGCCTGTTCCCATCAAAGGGTCCGAAGAGGTTCTGCTGGATGTGCGCAATCTGGTAACACGCTTTCCGCTGAAGGGCGGGTTGATGCGCCGCATCAAGGCCAATGTTCACGCCGTCGAGGATGTAAGCTTTACATTGAAGAGAGGGCGCACCCTGTCGCTTGTCGGCGAATCGGGTTGCGGCAAGTCCACTGTTGGCCGGTCGCTGTTGCGCCTTGTCGATCCTGAATCAGGCAGTGTGAACATAAACGGCATTGATGTACTGGCCATGGAAAAGACGGAGCTGCATGAGGCACGGCGTCATATGCAGATGGTTTTTCAGGACCCGTTTGCATCGCTCGATCCGCATATGCGCCTGATCGACCAGGTGGCTGAACCGATGCAAAACTACAAGACCCACAGTGGCGACGAGTTGAACAGGCGGGTCGAGATGCTGTTCGACCGGGTGAAGCTGCCGCGCAGTTTCCTGCGACGTTATCCGCATGAGCTGTCGGGCGGTCAGCGCCAGCGGGTGGCAATTGCGCGGGCCCTTGCACTGAACCCGGAATTGATCATCGCTGATGAAGCTGTCAGCGCACTGGATGTGTCTGTTCAGGCCGAAGTACTGAATTTGATGCTGGAACTGCAGGTCGAGCTTGGCCTGTCATTCCTGTTCATCAGCCATGATATGGCGGTGGTTGAACGCGTCAGCCATGATGTCGGGGTGATGTATCTTGGCCGGCTGGTCGAGATTGGTCCGCGCCACAAGGTGTTTGAGAACCCGCAGCATGAATATACACGCGCCCTGATGAGTGCTGTTCCCATCGCCGATCCAAAAAAGCGAAAGGGCGAGGCTCAGTTGAACTTCAAGGCCATTAATTCACCAATCCGTCCGCTTGAATATGTTGCAGAGCCGTCGGTATATAGTGAAGTGTCTGAAGGGCATTTCGTACTGCAAACAGATAGTGGATATTGATCAATGCCTGCAGAACATCTTACACCGCTTGCGTTGATGACAAAGCTCATCAGCTTTCCCACTGTCAGCCGCGATACCAATCTGCCATTGGTTGACTGGGTGGAGTCCTATCTGGATTCGCACGGCATTGCCGCGCACCGGGTGTATGATGACACCGGCAAGAAGGCTGCGATCTTTGCCCATGTCGGGCCGCAAGAAGAGGGCGGCATTGTGCTGTCAGGCCACACAGATGTTGTGCCTGTCGATGGTCAGGAATGGGACACCGACCCTTGGACCGTGACCGAAAAAGACGGAAAATATTTCGGGCGTGGTACCTGCGATATGAAAGGATTTGACGCCCTGTCGATCTGGGCCCTTGTCGAGGCGCACCATCGCGGCGTCGCCCGCCCGCTGCAGCTTGCGCTCAGCTATGATGAGGAAGTCGGCTGCCTCGGCGCGCCGCCGATGATTGACCGCATGCTGGAGATTCTGCCAAAGGCCGGCGCGGTCATTGTCGGCGAGCCATCAATGATGACCGCGGTCACCGCGCATAAGGGCGGGTTGGGGCTTGATACGCATGTGAAGGGCTTTGAAGTGCATTCATCGCTGATGCATCAGGGTGTCAGCGCCATCATGGCGGGCGCGCGCCTGATCGAATGGGCCAATCAGACCAACGCCCAAAGCGCTGCCGCCGAACCAAGCCCGATCGCCGCGATGTTCGAGCCAAGCTACACAACGCTGCATATCGGCACGATTGAAGGCGGAACCGCGAACAACATCACCGCGAAAGATTGCCGCTTCAGCGTCGATATGCGTGTCCTGCCCGATGAAGACCCTGACAGGTGGCGCGAAATTTTCATGGAACAGGTTGCCCGCGTCGAAGCGGATATGAAGGCTATCAGGCCAGAAACCAGCATTCAGGTTGAAACCAGCTTCTGGGTACCGGGACTGCGCCCAGAGGAAGATGGTGAGGCCGAAACTGTTGTCCGTCAGATCACCGGCGACAATGCCGAGCATGTCGTGTCCTACGGGACCGAGGCCGGTCAGTTCCAGTCACGCGGCTATTCGGCTGTTATTTGCGGGCCCGGCAGCATCGCACAGGCGCATCAGCCGAACGAATTCATCGAGATTGCACAGTTTGAGGCAGGTGCGGCATTCCTTGAAAAGATGATTGGCACCATGGGTACGGCCTAACCGGCGGCCAGCCCCTGCGGCGCAGCAAAGACAGCCTTGCTTCCCAAAAGATATAGCTGCGTTTCCCTGCCATGAAACGCGGCCAGCGCCGCATCACAAACATCCAGCCCACCTGTAAACGCGCCAAATGCCGGCAATAGCAGACGATGCTGCGTGCACACGAAACAGGCCCGCCGCAGCCGTGCACCGCGATGCCGGATCACCGCCGCCGGGTGATAATGGGCGCTGATTTCTGGCACATCACCTGCCTCTTCCATGATATGGCGGAATGTGATGCCGCCCAGCCTGTAGACAGCATGGCTGGTCTGGCCCGGCGGCACAAAATGCGCATCATGATTGCCTTCTACCCAGATTGTCTCCACCGCGTCGACAATCCTGCTCAGCCGGTCGCGGTCGGCTTGCGCCATGCGCTCCCACGCTGCCCCGTCATGAAACACATCACCCAGCAGAATCAATCGCTGCGGGGCAAAGCATGTCAGCGCCTCAGCCAGTCGGCGCAGCGTCTCTGCCGTGTCATAGGGCGGCAGGAACTGACCCGATCGATGATAGGAACTGGCTTTCTCAAAATGCAGGTCGCCGACCACAAGCGCGGCCTGTTCGCGCCAGTACAGCGCGCCGGATGGATGCAGGTCCATCGCGTTTCCAGCAAATTCAATGGATCGATTCGACATTGGCAGCGCGGATGACTTCCTCTTCAAGATCGTGCAGCAGATCGTCATCCTCATCCGAGCGAATGATATTCTCGCGGGTAATCTGCAGGATAAGCGGCACCGCCATAGGCGATATCATATCAAGACGCCTGCACACAATATTCCCGTGCAGCTGATGCAGCGTATCGGCAAGCCTGCCAGCATCAATCAGCCCCTGCATGGCATCGCGGCGCACCGCCTGCAGCAGAATATGATCGGGCTCATGGCGGCGCAGCACGTCATAGATCAGATCTGATGAAAACAGAATTTGCCGCCCGGTCTTCACCTGGCCCGGGTGGCGGCGTTCAACAAGCCCGGAAATAATCGCCGCATCGCGGAACAGGCGTTTCAGCAGCGGCGTGTCCTGCAGCCATTCCTCGAAGTCATCAACCATGATATCCGGATCAAGGAGCGGCCCGACATCTTCGGGCGGGGTAAGTGACCAGACCGACAGCGCATAATCCGTCATCGAGAAACCCAACGGGCGCAGACCTTTGCGCTTCATCCGCCGCAACAACAGAAATCCCAGTGTCTGATTGGCATTGCGGCCAGCAAAGCTGTAGATGACCGTGTGATAACGTCCACGATGCGGAAAAATCTCAACCAGCAGGGTCGTGTTGTCTGGCAGCGTTGAACGATCATCATGCAGGCGCAGCCAGTCGCTGATCTGTTCCGGCAATTCCTGCCAGTCACTCCGTGAGCCGATCAGACGACGAACCGCCGTTGACAGATTGCTGGACAAGGGCAGACGCCCGCCGCCATAGCTCGGGATCTGTGCCTCACCACCCTTGCCGCGGGACACCATCACCGCCGCATTGGTAATCCCTTCGAAGGTCAGCACCTGCCCGCCAAACAGGAATGTGTCACCGGGGGACAGATTGACGACAAAATTTTCCTCGATACTGCCCAATGTACGGTTGCGCAGCTTCACCTTCATCATCGGTGATTCGACAATGGTGCCGATATTCATCCGGTATTGTCTGGCCATCCGCGCCTCACGCAGCACGATGCTGCCATCCTTCAGCGTCGCCAGCCGGTTATATTGCGGATAGGCCTGCAGCGCGTACCCGCCATTCGTTACAAACGCCAAAATCTCATCGAATTGCGCACGCGTCATGTCGGCATAGGGTGCCGCCGTGACAATTTCCGCAAACAGCGCATCGGCAAAAAACGGCCCGCTGCAGGCAACGCCGAACAGATGCTGCGCCAACACATCATAACCGCCCTGCCGGAACGCCGCCCCGTCCAGATTGTGATCGGCAATCTCGGCCTGTGCTGCGACACATTCCAGATATTCAAACCGGTTGGTCGGCAGCAGGATCGCCCGGCTAGGCTCATCAAGCCGGTGATTGGCACGCCCGACACGCTGCAGAAGACGGCTGACACCTTTCGGGGCACCCACCTGGATCACCAGATCAACATCTGCCCAGTCCAGCCCCAGATCAAGCGAGCTTGTCGCCACCACACAATCCAGACCACCAGCCGCCATGCGTGCCTCAACCTTGCGGCGCAATTCACGTTCCAGCGATCCGTGATGGACGGCAATCCGCAGATTGCGATCATTCAGCTGCCATAGTTGCTGGAAAATGAACTCGGCCTGCGCGCGGGTATTTACGAAGACCACGCTCATCCGTGCATCGCTAATGGCCGCATACAGTTCGGGCAGCGCGTGCCGCGCCATATGTCCCGACCATGGAATGCGATTGTCGGTTTGCAGAATATCAATCTGCGGGGGCACCGCCTGCGGCACAGTTACGATCTGCCCACCATCGCGGCACAGCCAGCTCCGCGCGGCATCCAGCTTGTCGATGGTCGCCGAGAGCCCAACGCGGACAGCTGCCGGTGCCAGCGTGGCCAGGCGCGCCAGTCCAAGGGCCAGCAGATCACCCCGCTTGTTATCGAAAAAGGCGTGCAGTTCATCAATGACAATATATCGCAGACCGGCAAAATAGGCAGATGCATCCTCGTAGGACAGCAGCAGCGCCAGCGATTCCGGCGTTGTCATCAGAAAGTCAGGAGGCTTTGTCTTCTGTCGCTGGCGGCGCGATGACGGCGTATCGCCGGTGCGTGTCTCAAATGTTACTGGTAGGTCCAGCGCCTCGATAGGTGCAGCGATATTTCGATGCACATCAACGGCCAGCGCCTTCAGCGGCGAGATATAGAGCGTATGCAGTGTGCCGTCCGACCCGCGATCGGCGATATCAAGGAAGGACGGCAGAAAACCGGCCAGCGTCTTGCCGGCTCCCGTTGGTGCAAAAACGATCACATCCTGTCCGCCAAGCGCCGCATCTGCCGCTGCAACCTGATGCGCAAACCATGACCAGCCGCGCTCAGCCAGCCAGCCTGTCAGCGGATGCGATTGGAGACGCGTCCCGACGTTCCTATATTCATCATCATGAAGTGGCTGAACCATGAACTCTATATAGAGCCGATCGACACCTATATCGACCCGGTACGACCGGTGCAGCGTGCGATCATTACGCACGGGCACGCTGATCATGCGCGCGCCGGGCATGCAAAGGTGCTGGCCACGCCGCAAACCATCGACATCATGAAGGCACGATATGGTGCCCAATGTGCCAGCAGCTTTCAGCCGCTGACATTCGGCACGCCGCTGCAGATCGACGATGTGACTGTCACCCTGTTTCCAGCCGGACACATTCTTGGCAGCGCACAGGTGTGCCTCGATTATAACGGCCAGCGCGCGGTGGTGACCGGCGATTACAAAACACATCCCGACAGCACGGCACAGGCGTTCGAGCTGGTACCTTGCGATCTGTTCGTGACCGAGGCCACCTTCGGGCTGCCTGTGTTTCAGCATCCTGATCCGCAAAATGAAATGACCCGCCTTCTGGCATCGATCGCCGCGCAGCCAGACCGCTGTCATGTCATCGGTGCCTATGCTCTGGGCAAGGCACAACGCGTTATCAAGCTGCTGCGCGAGGCAGGTCACGATGCGCCGGTCTATCTGCATGGCGCGCAGGAAAAACTGTGTGCCTATTATCAGGCGCAGGGGATTGATCTGGGCGATCTGCGCAAGGCCCTTGACCGTGACAAGGACAGTTTTCGTGGACATGTGGTGGTCGCCCCGCCCTCAGCCTTGCGGGATCGCTGGTCGCGCCGCCTGCCCGATCCGGTGGTGTGTCAGGCATCCGGCTGGATGACAATCAAACAGCGCGCCAAGCAAAGCGGTGTTGAACTGCCGCTGGTGATTTCCGACCATGCCGACTGGAATGAGCTGACCAGCACCATCAGCGCCACCGGGGCCGAGACGGTGTGGGTCACACATGGGCGCGAGGATGCGCTGGTGCATTGGTGTCGCCAGCGCGGGCTTGACGCCGAACCGCTGTATCTTCAGGGCCGTGAAGAGGACAGCAGCGAATGAACCGGTTTGCCAGTCTTCTGGAAACGTTGATCCTGACCCCCTCGCGCAATGCCAAGATTGCGGCGATGGCACAATATTTTCAGGACACGCCAGACCCTGATCGCGGCTACGCGCTGGCTGCGATCACCCGCGATCTGACGCTGGCCAATCTGAAACCGGCAGGGCTGCGCGCGCTGGTGGCTGACCGGGTTGATCCAGATCTTTTTGCCATGTCCTACGACTATGTTGGCGATATGGCCGAAACAATCTCGCTGATCTGGCCTGAGGCTGACTCCGCCGATGTGGAAACATCCCCGCTTCCGGGTGTTGCCAGCTTTATCGCCGATGTCGAGGCTACCCCGAAATCTGCGCTGGACGCCTATATCGCCCACCAGTTGGACAATGCATCGGCAAATGAACGCTGGGCGATGATCAAGCTGGCAACAGGCGGGTTGCGGGTGGGTGTGTCAGCGCGCCTTGCCAAGACGGCGCTGGCGCAATATGGCGGACAGGATCTGGCAGAGATAGAAAAGATCTGGCACGGGCTGGACATCCCCTATGCCGGGCTTTTCGCCTGGCTGGATGGCACTGGCGACAAGCCGCAGATTGCGGCTGGCAACATTTTCCATCCGATGATGCTGTCCAACCCCATTGACGCCGACCGTGATTTCAATCGCCTTGAAGCGGCGGATTATGATGCCGAATGGAAATGGGATGGCATACGCGTGCAGCTGGTATTCGGCGCTGACACCGGCAGTGATGCAGCAGACAGCCCGGCACCGGGGCGGATGTTTTCACGCACCGGTGATGATATCTCTGCCGCCTTTCCCGATGTCACCACATCCTTGCGCGGACAGGCGGTGCTGGACGGCGAATTGCTGATCGGTGCCCCGCAGGATCATGGCCCCGAAACAGATCGCGGTGATCACATCCTGTTCGATGCGCAACCCTTCAACCATCTGCAGCAGCGGCTGAACCGCAAAAAGGCAGCAAAGACGCAGCTTCGCGATCTGCCAGCCTTCGTGCGCGTCTATGACATGCTGTTTGATGGCGGTGCAGACATCCGCGATTTGCCACTTGTCACCCGCCGCGACAGGCTGGCCAGATTTCTGCGGCAGCATGACAATCCGCGCCTGGACCTGTCGGAGACATTATCCTTCGACAGCTGGCAGGCACTGGCAGCATTGCGCGACACCGGCACGGACATGTTTGGTCATGAAGGGTTGATGATCAAACAGAAGGACAGCCTCTATATTGCCGGCCGGCCAAAGGGACCGTGGTTCAAATGGAAGCGCGACCCGCGGGTGATTGATACGGTAATGATGTACGCCCAGCGCGGACATGGACGGCGCAGCTCCTTTTATTCTGATTTCACCTTTGGCATCTGGAAGGGCAATGAGATTTTACCCGTTGGCAAAGCCTATTCAGGCTTCACCGATGAGGAACTGCGCGAACTGGACAAATGGGTGCGGGCCCACACCACCAACCGGTTCGGTCCGGTGCGGGAAGTGGAAAAGACACTGGTCGTGGAACTGGCATTTGACAGCGTCCATGACAGCCCGCGCCACAAATCAGGCGTTGCACTGCGCTTTCCCCGCATCAACAGAATTCGCTGGGACAAACCGGCGGGTGAGGCAGATACGCTCGACAGCGTTCGCACCCTGATCGACTAACCCGCCCCGCTTCCCGATGCCTTTGCTTGATCACCCGTCCATATCTGGGCTTCGTTCGATCAAGCGTTGACAGCAATCGGCGATTGAACGCGATCAGTTGTTGGTAATGCTGCCCAAATGCATCTAAAGTTACAGAAATGTCATCGTTACTTTTCAGATGTGAAAGAAAATGAAGGATCTTGATAACCAAATTATCGCCTTGCTCAAACGGAATGCGCGCATGCTGGTAACCCAGATGGCGCGGGAACTTGGCGTATCGCGCGTAACGATTGATGCTCATATAAAGAAGATGGAAACCAGCGGCGTTATTTCGGGCTATACAGTCAAGCTGGGCACCGAGGAATTCCGGCACAAGGTGTCGGGCTGGATCCTGATCAGCGTTCAGGCGAACAAGGAAGAACACGCCATCGAAAAGATGATTGGCACACCGGAAATCACCCGCCTGCACACCACCAACGGCAAGTGGGACCTTGCGGCCGAAATACAGGTGCCAACGCTGGAACATTTCGATGCGGTGATTTCGAAACTGCGCCAGATCGACGGCATAACCGAGACCGATACCAGCCTGTTGCTGAGTTCGCGTATCGGCGAATAGAGGCAGTATGGCCGACTTCTTTCCTGCGGCCCTGTTGCCATCCCAAGACCCTGAATTGCTGGCGCTGATCGCTATCTTTCTGTTGGTGTCGGGCATCGTCAAAGGATTTTTGGGGATCGGCCTGCCGGCAGCGGGCATGGCATTGCTGACCCTGATCATGCCGCCAACCGAAGCGATAGCACTGCTGTGGGTGCCGATTATCGTCTCCAACGCCTGGCAGTTTTCGCGTGCGCCGGGCCGGCGCAACATCATCATGGATTACCGCTGGTTTGCCGGTGCCATTTTCTGCAGCATACTGGTGACATCGATGTTCATCGCGGTGTATCCGACTGCGCTGCTGACAGTGGCCATCGGGTGCGCGATGATTATTTTTGCCGCCAATCAGCTGTTCGGACTGGCGCTGCCGATCAAGGCGGGCCGGTCATGGCAGATCGGGCTGGGCGTTGCCGCCGGTATTCTGGGCGGGTTGAGTTCAATCTGGTCCCCGCCAGTGGCGATGTATCTTCTGGCAACCAATACATCAAAGGAACGCTTTATCGGGGCGACCGGGTTTCTGTTCCTGTCGGGGTGCCTGCCGCTGGGCGCCGGTCTTTTTGTATCAGGCCTGCTGAGCGCGTCCGTGATGCTGAAATCACTGTTGGGGCTGGTGGTTGTTCTTGCCGGCTTTCAGATTGGTGAAGCGTTGCGTGGACGGATCTCGCAGGACTTGTTTCGCCGGTTTGTTCTGTTCGGTTTTCTTGTGATGGGGCTGCGCCTGGTCGCGACCAGTCTGATTTGAATGTTGTTCAGCCTGATTTTATTGTCGCTTGGCCTGATTTGATTTTCACCAGCTGATAACAGCTTGTCCGGTGGCATTTCAGGCTGGCCGGATCAGCGAATTGCTGCCACAGTCATCCACCCTGCAAGGAGTGGTTACCATGTCGTTCGTTATTATTCTGAAGTTCATTCATTATCTCGCCCTGTTCCTTGCTGGTGGATTGGGGATTGGCGGTGCCATCATCCAGTCATCGCATCTGAAGGCAGAGACACCGCCCGCCCCGCCTGTACAGCGCGCCATGCGCACGCTGGCATGGCTGTCGCTGATTGCCGTGGTGTTGTTGTGGATCACCGGATTCGGACTGGCCTATCTGATTTATGGCGGAATGAATATCGGCTGGGCATTTCATGTCAAACTGCTGGGTGCGACAGGCTTGCTGGTTGCAAACATCGGGTTGAATATCCACCTTTCTTCTATCACCAGAACGGGTAGCGCGCCGAACCCCCGGTTAATGAAAATTATCCCGATGCTGGCACGTGCGTCGCTGGTGCTGGTATTGGGTGGCATCGCCGTCACAACAACGTCAATCTGACTGCTGGCTAGGGTTTTTCGTTACACGGTCACCCCTTGCCACACCGCCGGGCCAATTTGCGTGGCGGCGTTATATTGACAAAAGCCGGCATGCCGCATCATCTAGGTAGTGGGCCCTGCCCCTTGCCAAACCAACTTTTGAAAAGGACGGACGTCGTCACATGTGCGGAATCGTCGGACTGTTTCTGAAAGATGCATCCCTTCAGACCGAGCTCGGCAGCATGCTGACCGACATGCTGGTTACCATGTCGGACCGCGGGCCGGACAGCGCAGGTATCGCCATTTACGGTGATCAGGCAGGAAGTGGCAAGAACGGGAATACCCCGACAGACATCGCCAAGATCACGCTGCAATCAGCCACCCCTGATACAGATTTTGACGGTCTGGAGGCCGCCTTGTCCAAGATGCTGGCAAGCAAGATATCGCTGCAGTCGCGCGATACCCATGCGGTGCTGGCCCTGCCGCGGGACATGATTGATGCCGCACGCACGCTGCTGGCTGACATGCGCCCCAATATTCGGGTGATGAGCACGGGCGAGACCATCGAAATCTATAAGGAAGTCGGCCTGCCGCGCGATGTTGCACACCGGTTTGCCATCCCGGCGATGACCGGCACGCATGGCATCGGTCATACCCGCATGGCGACCGAATCAGCTGTCACCACCATGGGCGCGCATCCCTTCTCCACCGGCGCTGACCAATGCCTTGTTCATAACGGGTCGCTTTCCAACCACAACAGTCTTCGCCGCAAGCTGATCAGAGACGGCATCAGCTTTGAGACTGACAATGATTCTGAAGTGGCCGCCGCCTATCTGACAAACCAGATGAACCGCGGGGCAAGCCTTGGTGAGGCGCTGGAAAGCGGGCTGGATGATCTGGACGGTTTCTACACATTTGTTGTCGGTACACGTGACGGATTTGGTGTGGTGCGCGATCCGATTGCCTGCAAACCGGCGGTGATGGCCGAAACTGATCGATATGTGGCGTTCGGGTCAGAATACCGTGCGCTGGTCAACCTACCGGATATCGATGCCGCTCGCGTCTGGGAGCCCGAACCCGCAACCGTATATTTCTGGACGCACTGACATGCAGACCATCGATCTTGAAGATCAGGGACTTCGCGCCCTCAACGAAACGCTGCAATCACAGGACAGTGACACCAACCAGACTGAATGGCTGGTCACCAATCCGCGCGGCAGCCATGCCATTGCGGTTGGTCTTGATGCCCCGATCGATGTCACCATCAAGGGGTCAACCGGCTATTATTGCGGTGGTATGAACAAGCAAGCCAGCATCACAGTCGACGGATCAGCCGGCCCGGGCGTTGCCGAAAACATGATGTCCGGCAAGATCGTCATCGAAGGTGATGCCAGTCAATATGCCGGTGCCACCGGGCGTGGCGGCCTGCTGGTGATCAAGGGAAATGCCTCGTCACGATGCGGTATTTCGATGAAAGGCATTAACATTGTGGTGCATGGCAATATCGGTCATATGTCAGCTTTCATGGCCCAGTCAGGCACGCTGGTCGTGTGCGGTGATGCTGGGGATGCGCTGGGGGATTCGCTGTATGAGGCGCGCCTGTTTGTGCGCGGCAGTGTGAAAAGCCTTGGTGCCGACTGCATCAAGAAGGACATGCGCCCCGAACATATTGAATTGCTGCGCGGTCTTCTTGAAGAGGCTGGCAGCGATGCCCGTCCAGAGGACTTCACCCGCTATGGATCAGCCCGCAAGCTGTACCATTTCGACATTGACAACGCTGGCGCTTATTGAGGTCTGAACTGATGGATGATCACCAGAAAAACAACCCGCCCCGAACCATGCCCCCCCGAACCATGCCAATTCAGTCGGCGACCTTCAGCAATCCGGTGAATGCTGAGATCCGGCGCGCTGCTGCCACCGGCATCTATGATATCCGCGGCGGCGGTGCCAAACGGCGGGTGCCACATTTCGACGACCTGCTGTTTCTTGGCGCATCGATGTCGCGCTATCCGCTGGAAGGCTATCGCGAAAAGTGCGAAACATCTGTCACACTTGGATCACGCTTTGCCAAAAAACCGATCCATCTGGATATACCGATCACCGTCGCGGGTATGAGCTTTGGTGCGCTGTCCGGCCCGGCAAAAGAGGCGCTTGGTCGCGGGGCCACGATGGCCGGCACTTCGACCACGACCGGTGACGGCGGCATGACCGAAGAAGAACGTGGCCATTCGGAAAAGCTGATTTATCAGTATCTGCCATCACGATATGGGATGAACCCGGATGATCTGCGGCGCGCCGATGCTATCGAGGTGGTTGTTGGCCAGGGCGCAAAGCCGGGCGGCGGCGGTATGCTGCTTGGCCAGAAGATCAGCGACCGGGTTGCTGACATGCGTGACCTGCCGCCGGGTATCGACCAGCGATCTGCCTGCCGCCACCCTGACTGGACCGGACCGGATGACCTTGAAATCAAAATCCTCGAACTGCGTGAGATCACCGGCTGGGAAAAGCCGATCTATGTGAAGGTTGGCGGCGCGCGCCCCTATTTTGACACCACGCTGGCTGTCAAGGCAGGTGCCGATGTAGTTGTGGTTGACGGCATGCAGGGCGGCACGGCTGCCACGCAGGATGTGTTCATCGAAAATGTTGGTCAGCCCACCCTTGCCTGCATCCGCCCGGCGGTAAAGGCGTTGCAGGATCTGGGTATGCATCGCGAGGTGCAGCTGATCGTGTCAGGCGGGGTGCGTTCGGGGGCCGACGTCGCAAAGGCACTGGCGCTGGGAGCTGATGCTGTATCGATCGGATCAGCCGCGATGATCGCCATCGGCGACAATGATCCACGCTGGGAAGATGACTATAACGCGCTCGGCACCACGGCCGGAGCCTATGATGACTGGCATGAGGGCAATGATCCGGCCGGTATCACCACGCAGGACCCGGCATTGATGGCGCGTCTGGATCCGGTTGAGGGTGGGCGTCGCCTGCGCAACTATCTGAAAGTCATGACGCTGGAAGCGCAGACCATCGCGCGCGCCTGCGGCAAGAATCACGTCCATAATCTTGAGCCCGAAGATCTGTGCGCGCTGACCATTGAGGCAGCCGCCATGGCCGGCGTACCGCTTGCCGGCACCAGCTGGATTCCGGGCAGTGGCAGCTTTTAGCACCGCAGCGGCTATATCGGCACAGGATCCACAGAGGCACGCGCAACAAAGGGAGACCGACATGACCATCGATCTGGCAGCATTCGCCAAGGAAAACGGCGTCAAATACTTCATGATTTCCTACACCGACCTGTTTGGCGGACAACGCGCCAAGCTGGTACCGGCGCAGGCCATCGCTGACATGCAGGTTGAAGGGGCTGGCTTTGCAGGCTTTGCCACCTGGCTTGATCTGACACCGGCGCATCCTGACATGCTGGCTGTGCCCGATCCGAATTCGGTAATCCAGTTGCCGTGGAAACCTGAAGTGGCGTGGGTTGCTGCCAACTGCATGATGGATGATGCGCCGGTCATGCAGGCCCCGCGCAATGTGTTGAACAAGCTGATTTCCGATGCCGCTGCAGAAGGCATGCATGTCAAAACCGGTGTCGAGGCCGAGTTCTTTCTGCTGACCCCGGATGGCAGCCAGATTTCAGATGAATATGATACGGCTGCCAAGCCCTGTTATGACCAGCAGGCCGTGATGCGCCGCTATGACGTGATTGCTGAAATCTGCGACTACATGCTGGAACTTGGCTGGGGGCCGTATCAGAACGACCATGAGGATGCGAACGGCCAGTTCGAGATGAACTGGGAGTTCGATGATGTTCTGAACACCGCCGACAAGCACAGCTTCTTCAAATTCATGACAAAATCAGTGGCTGAGAAACACGGCTTTCGCGCCACCTTCATGCCAAAGCCGGTTGAAGGGCTGACCGGCAATGGTTGTCATGCGCATATCTCGGTCTGGGACAAAGCTGGCAAGACCAACGTGTTTGCCGATGACAGCATGGAGCTGGGCCTGTCCGCCAAGGGCCGTCACTTCCTCGGCGGGATCATGAAACATGCCAGCGCGCTGGCCGCGATCACCAATCCGACGGTCAACAGCTATAAACGGATCAATGCGCCGCGCACCCTGTCCGGCGCGACATGGGCCCCGAACACCGTCACCTGGACCGGCAATAACCGCACCCATATGGTGCGCGTGCCGGGTCCCGGGCGTTTTGAATTGCGGCTTGCCGACGGGGCCACCAACCCGTATCTGCTACAGGCAGTTATTATTGCGGCCGGTCTTGACGGTGTGCGCAATGCGGCAGACCCCGGGCGGCGCTATGATATCGATATGTATGCTGAGGGGCACAAAGTGCGCGGCGCACCGAAATTGCCACTGAACCTGCTGGATGCCCTGCGCACTTTTGACAAGGACCGATCACTGAAATCAATGCTGGGTGACGAATTTTCGGCCGCATATCTCAAACTGAAGATGCAGGAATGGGATTCCTTCATGGGACATTTCTCGTCCTGGGAGAAAGAAAACACGCTCGATATCTGATCCGCAGCAGGCCAGTTACAGATTGGATTCACGGATCGCTGCAATCACCGCGTCCGTCACATCCTGCGTGTTGGCATTACCGCCCACATCTGGGGTCATGATGCCAGCGGCACACACATCCTCAACCGCTTTCATCAGTCGGCGGGCGCCATTTCCCTCGCCAAGATGTTCCAGCATCTGAACCGCTGTCCAGAAGGTCGCGACGGGGTTGGCAATGCCCTTGCCGGTTATATCAAAGGCCGACCCGTGAATTGGCTCGAACATCGACGGGAAGCGGCGTTCAGGATCGATGTTCGCTGTCGGGGCCACACCCAGACTGCCAGCCAATGCCCCCGCAAGATCGGACAGGATATCGGCATGCAGGTTGGTAGCGACGATGGTATCAAGGCTTTCAGGCTGTAATGTCATCCGCACGGTCATGGCATCAACCAGCATCTTGTCCCAGCTGACATCCGGAAATTCATCAGCGACTTCAGCGGCGATCTCGTCCCACATCACCATGCCGTGGCGCTGGGCATTTGATTTTGTGACAACGGTTAAAAATTTGCGCGGACGGGACTGCGCCAGACGAAACGCATAGCGCATGATCCGCGACACACCGACACGCGTGAAAATGGCTGTTTCGGTTGCCACCTCTTCAGGCAGACCGCGATGCGCCCGCCCGCCATGGCCAGCATATTCACCTTCCGAATTCTCGCGGACAATCACCCAGTCGAGATCACCCGGCCCCTTGCCGGCCAGCGGGGCTGAAATGCCTGGCAGAATGCGCGTCGGGCGCACATTGGCGTATTGGTCAAAGCCCTGACAGATCGGCAGACGCAGTCCCCACAGCGTTATGTGATCCGGCACATCCGGCGCGCCAACGGCACCAAAGAAGACGGCATCCTTGTCCCGCAACTGGTCCAACCCGTCTTCAGGCATCATCCGGCCATGCTGCCGGTAATAATCCGATCCCCAGTCGAACGACGTGAAAGAGATCGAAAAACTGCCATCACGCTTTGCCAGCGCATCCAGCACAGCGATGCCGGCATTGATCACTTCTGGCCCGATGCCGTCGGCAGGGATCGCAGCAATTTCATAAACCTTCATAGATACATCCTCAAACAGCCGGTCCTTAAGGCCGGTCAGCAAGCCCCGGCAGCCAGCAAGCCCCTCCAGCCAGCAAGTTTTCCGGCAGCCAGCATGTCCCGGCAGCCAGCACGCAACAGCAACCAGCACATAATGCCTGCATCATGGCGCTTATCAAAAACGCATGTGACGGGGTATCAATACTGCGGTCCCGGTTGAATGACGCAGCAAGGTTCCCATCTGCGATGGTGTAAATGTTTTTTCAGGAAAGAAGTACCCCATGTCCATACGTCCGATCAAGATGACAAGTCAGGCGCAACCAGCCATGGAGGGCGCTGGCGTTCATCTGCACCGGGTCTTCGGGTTTGGTGATACGGATCCGTTTGATCCATTCTTGATGATGGATGACTTCCGGAATGATAATCCGCAGGATTACCAACAGGGCTTTCCATGGCATCCACATCGCGGAATAGAGACGATCACCTATGTGTTGACGGGCAATGTTGAACATAGTGATTCTCTTGGAAATACCGGCACCCTGCGCGATGGTGACGTCCAATGGATGACCGCCGGTTCAGGCATTATTCATCAGGAGATGCCAAAGGGGAATGCCGCCGGACAGATGCACGGCTTTCAGTTGTGGGCCAACCTGCCGCGCGACCAGAAAATGTGCACGCCGCGCTATCAGGATGTCGGATCGGACCATATCACCAGCCTGACCGATGATGATGGCACACATATCCGGGTGATTGCCGGTGACTATCGTGGTTATCGTGGTCCGGTTGATGGCATCGATACCGACCCGCTCTATCTCGACATCGCGCTGCCAGCAAATACCAGCCGCCGCTTTCCCTTTGATACACGCCGTCAGGGGTTTGCCTATATCTTTGAAGGCAGCGCTTCTTTTGGCAATGCATCGCGTCCGTTCGGCGTGAATGTCGAAAAGGAGTTTGCCGGCGAGGAACTGAAAATCCGCGATCAGTCAGGCAATCGCACACTGGTTGTATTCGGCGCGGGTGACGAGGTTGAAGTGACATCTGGCGAGACAGGCGTGCGTTTTCTGCTGGTATCCGGCATGCCGTTGCGCGAACCGGTGGCGTGGCATGGCCCGATCGTGATGAACACCCGTGAGGAACTGCAACAGGCGTTCCGCGAGCTCAATACCGGTCAGTTTGTGAAAACCGGTGCCGAGGGCTGGCTGAATTCACGCGGCCGCTAGGATGTTACGCAAGAAATGCCTTCGTTCGGAGTGATATACCAGATGAAACACCGGCTTTTATACCTGCCCCTGGTTGCGGCGCTGATGATTGGAAAGACTGTTATGGCCGATGAATTGCAGATTGAAATCCTGACAGCAGGAGATGGCGTGACCGCCGAGGCCGGCAAACGTGTCAGCGTGCATTATGAGGGCCGTCTGACCGATGGCAGTGTCTTTGATGCGTCGCGCCCGCGGGGGCAACCCTTCGCCTTTACTATTGGTGCCGGACAGGTCATCAGAGGTTGGGAGACAGGCGTTGACGGAATGCAGGTCGGTGAAAGCCGCCGCCTGACCATTCCGCCTGAACTTGGCTATGGCAGCGAAGGTGCGGGCGATGTGATCCCACCTGATGCCACATTGGTGTTCGAGATAGAATTGCTGTCGGTCAGCGACCCGATTGTGCTGGGTGAGGTTGATCCGCAAGGACTGCAGCAGGCACAGCGTGATGGTGCCGTGCTGGTCGACATCAGACTTCCCAACGAATGGGCCGACACCGGCGTCATTGAAGGCGCGCATGCTATCACTGCCTTTCTGCCAAACGGGCGGGTGCATCCAGAATTTCTGGACAGCTTTCAGGCTGTTGCCCCCTCACCCGATACGCCCGTCATGCTATATTGTGCCAGCGGTGGCCGGACCAGCAGTCTTGGCACTGCCTTGATCGAACAGCTTGGCTATACCAATGTGAGCCATCTGCGCGGGGGAATTTCTGAATGGCTTGGCGCGGGGAACGACACGCAAGCCTATGACGACTAGACAATCCGTCTTGATGCACCTGGCGGCTGCCTTGCCGCACAGCGCCTCTGATTACCGCCCCTATTGATGCAATGACAGCGTGAGGAAGAAGCGGAATGCACGACACAAAGATAGCCATCATTGTCCGTGATGACCTTGCCACCTGGCAGAAACTGAATGTCACTGCCTTTTTGATGAGCGGCATTACCGGCGCCAATCCGGACATCATCGGCCAAACCTATCGTGACAAAGACGGCAAGACACATTTGCCGATGTCGGTACAGCCTGTCATCGTTCTGGCCGGTGCCGCCAATGTGCTGACCAATATTCGCAAACGGGCCCATGATCGCGGCGTTCCCACCGTGGCCTATATCGAAGAGATGTTTGCCACCGGCCATGATGATGCCAACCGGGCCGTCTTTGCAGAACATGCGGCCGACGAGGCCAACACGGTCGGCATGGCGCTGCGGGCTGATAAAAAGATTGTCGACAAGATCACCAAGGGCGCAAAGATGCACGGCTGATCCCGCCTGTCAGCTGGATCACCCACCATTTACCGTTTGAATGATGGCCGTAGCGAACTTATGTCGGCATTGGCGTCGCGCCGCTTTCGGCCCGCCAGATCAACCCGTCCTTCCTGGGAAACACACTCATCACGGCATCGGTATCACCTGAGCCATAGGTCACGAACTGATGTATGACCAGAATGTCGTCATTCTCATAAAGGCAGCGGCTTTTGTCGGTCGACATGGATTTCATCCAGGCAATGGTATCCGCGGCTTGCATATCTGCCTTCTTCATCACCTTTCCGGTTGAATGAAACGTCGCTTCGAATTCTTCATGATGAATTGACAACAGCAGATCGATGTCTGACTCGTTGAAGGCCTTCACATATGAATCATACAGCATTTGCATTCCACTCCTGTTGGTGTTGGACGGTCAGGCGCTTTCGCCATCACAAATGTCAGGCACTGCCGGCCGTCTGCCACCCAGCCTGCAGCAGCTCACTATACGCGTTTCGTCATCTAAACCTTGAACAAGGCGTCCGTCAGATCAGGTAACGGCTCATCCCAGAAGGTATGTTTGCGCATATAGGCGAAATCAACATCGAAACATGCTGCCATCGCAGAACAATAGACCGCGCGCGCATCAATGGTGGCGTTCAGGTCCTGCCCCTCGAACAACTCCTTGCTCTTGAGCCCAGGCCAATCGGCATGAATGGTCTGCTTGACCAGCCCGCCCGCCATCATGATGGCTGTGCCGTAACCATGTTCAGTCCCGTAACCGCCATTCTGATCCAGTTTTCTGCCAAATTCCGTCAGCGTCAGGATCAGCGTATTATCGAACGCGTCGCCCAGACCATCACGGAGCCGATTGATGATCTCGTCATAATCGCTCAGCTTTTCTCCATGCGCACCGTCATCACCGCCTTGCGCGGCATGGGTATCGAAACCGTCAAGATCAAAGACGGCCACCCGCGGACCGTCAGCCCGCGCCAATTCAGTTGCCGCCGTATCAGCAAGGTCCGCGGCATCATTGCTGTTTGACTGCTGCATCATGCTTTTCGGACGCGAGATGACTTTTTCCATCGCCTTTCTGAGCGCGGACCCTTCCGGATAAGAGCCGGCAATTGTCATCAATTCCGGTTTGTGAGGCATCGACATATGGGTCGGGTAGAAATTGTCCTGCACCACCTTGCCCCGCAGCAGCAACGGCATTGGCAAGGATATCGCCAGGCCACCAAGTTCGGCGGCTTCCAACCCGCGGCCAAGCCACCCTGTTGATTCGCCATACGGCACATGACCGCCTGATTCCATCAGGTTTTGCCCTTCAAAATGCGAGCGCTTTGTGTAGGGAATGTTCGTTGCGTGGACAACGCCCGCCTGCCCGGCCTTCCACAGCTCGTGAAAGGTTTCGAGACTTGGATGCAGATCAAAATCCGATGTCAGCTTTTGTGTCTTTTTGACCAGAATATCAGGCCGCGCACTGTTCAGCCTTTTGTCGCGCGGTGGCACAGCTGTCAGCCCGTCCATACCACCGCGCAGCATGATAATGACGAGGTTCCGTTTCTGCAGGCCGGCTGCCCGCACATTAAAAACAGGTGAAGCCAGAAGGGTGATTGACCCCACACCAGCGATAAATTCTCTGCGTGTAATCGTCATGCCATCAACATCCAGTAACTGGGGAACAAGGTTTCTGCGCGCCCGAAACGGGTGGTAAAGGGCGACAGATAGGCCTTGATCTCGTCCGCATTATCAAAATTGCTGTCAATCAGGGCGTCAAAATCCAGATTTGCAGAAATCCTGGTGCCTGACTCGGATGAAAAGGCGAGCCGGCGGATAAGCAGTTCTGGCGACAACCAGTCTGATGACATGTCGGAAAAGCCGTTTGGCTGGGGTGGCCGGTATGGCAGCAATCCCAGCTCGCGCAGCATAGATTCCGGTTTCCGTTGGTCGCGCCGCGGTTTGTTCTTGAAGGTATAGGTCATCGTCTTAGGTGATGGTGGCCACGCCATACCGGCCATATTCACCATCTGCAGGAACCAGACTTCCGGATTCTGAAATTTCTGCTCGATTCCGGTGTAATCCCATGCCACCTGAAGCAAGGCCTTGTGAACCGTCGGCAGGTCACCGTCACTATCTTCCCAGGCCAAGATAATCGGTTGCATCATCGCATCGGTGGGCTGATCACAGATAAAGTGGCGACACAGTTTCAGGGCAATGAAGCGGCGACAATCCGGATGCGCGCACAAATCCTCAATCGCATCGAGCAGCTTGTTCGATGAATTCAGGCCCCGCTGTTTGTATTGTTTGCCCAACACAGTGTGCGTACCGGGCTGGTGATTCCTCTGATTGAAATGCACCGGATTGCATTCCTGGCGCTTTTTGGTGTGTTTGTGCTCCCACCCAGCCATCACATAGGACAGCGCGATCACATCATCCTGCGTATAGCCGGCTGCTGGCGATACCGTGTGAAGCTCCATCAGCTCACGCGCATGGTTCTCATTTACCGTTGCAACCTTGCCTCTTTCGCGGCGCCTGCGACCATTCTCGGAATTTGGTCCGATCGATTCAGAATTATCAAGGTTATGGATCATCGCCCAGGATGTCGTGGCGGCCTTTGTCAGATCCACAAAGCTGCCCGTCATATGCTGGCGCAACACGTCCCGGTGATACGCGCCTGTTGTGAATTCAGGCATGAAATCCTTGTCGGTGATGGCAAAATGATTCGCCCAGAAGAACCACAGGCGTTCAAACACCGGCGCGCCGCTGTTCAGGGCTGCATCATGGCGAATGGCCAGCTCCAGATTTTCAAAGAAGCGCTCACCCGTTTCGTAGCGCAGCTGTTCTTTTGCCGCTTTGTAGGCCTTCCTGTCTTTCTTGTGTTTCTTGCGCAGCACCTTCCGGTCCGTATAGACCCAGTGCGCATAATGATCCATCAGCGCCTCACCTGTAGGAATATCACCTTTCCATGACAGGTCAGGCACAGCGTCCATTTGCGCCTGTGCCCATGCCAGCGGGTCAGTGGGAACCGACTCACCCGGTGCAATACCAAATCCGACTTTTCTGAAAAAATCCCGCTTCATTCTATCGCCTAACAGAACCCGTCCAACACTTAACGCACGCGACAGACCAATATGCTACGCGGACCAATATGCTACGCAGATCGCCCACATACACATTACACACCATCGTCGTCCTTTATTAAACCAGATGATCTATTTATTTTGCAATATGATTAAAAGGGTGACCAGTCTGTCCAGTATTCAGATGCGACCGCCAGCGATGACGCCTGTGGCCCGGATTTGCCGCGGCAGCTATTTGCCAAACTCTTCCAGCAGTCGGCAATAGGTTTCCTGACTGCGCCGGAAGCTTGAAAGCCTGAAAAACTCGTTTGGTGCGTGAATTTGCTCGTCATCAAGCCCGAATGACAGCATGGTCGCATGCACCCCCAGTTCATCAAGCAGCATCGACATCACCGGGATCGAACCGCCAACGCGAATGTTATAGGGCTTCTTGCCATAAACATCCTCCAGCACCTTGCCGGCAATCTCGCTGGAATTGTGCCCGCGCGGAACAAGAAACGGCTTGGCAGATGCTGGCAGCCGTTCAACCGCGACCGTCACACCCGGCGGCGTGTTGTTGTCGATATGCGCCTGGATCAGCTCATACACATTTTCCGGCGTCTGGTCAGCCACCAGCCTGCAGGTGATCTTTGCATGGGCCTGTGACGGAATGACGGTCTTTGTACCTTTGCCCTGATACCCGCCCCAGACACCATTCAGTTCCAGTGTTGGCCGCGCCCACAGCCGTTCTGGCACGGTGTAGCCAGCCTCGCCGAAACTTTGCGGCACACCCATCTTGCGGACATATTCATCTTCATCGAACGGTACGCGCGCAATCGCCTCACGGTCCTCGACGGTCAGGTCAATGACATCATCATAGAAACCGTCAATCGTGATCTTGCCATCCAGCCCCTTCATCGAGGCGATAATATGCGACAATGCGTGGATCGGGTTCGCAATGCCGCCGCCATGCATGCCTGAATGCTTGTCACCATCGGCACCGGTGACAGTGATCTCACACCCGACAAGGCCTTTCAGCCCCTGCGTCAGGCTCGGCTGGTCCTCACCCCATTGACCGCCATCCGATGAAAAGACCATGTCAGCCTGCAGCATATCGGCGTGCTGGCGAATGAAGGGCGGCAGGGTCGGCGAGCCGATTTCCTCTTGCCCCTCATAAAACAGTTTCACATTCACCGGCAGCTGATCGCTGTTGCTGAACAAGGCCTCCAGCGCACAGATCGGCGCCAGCATATTGCCCTTGTCGTCTGATGCGCCGCGCCCGTAAATCCGCCCATCCTTGATCGATGGCTCAAAGGGCGGTGCGTCCCACAGTTCGAACGGGTCGGCAGGTTGCACATCAAAATGCCCATAGACAAGAATCGTCGGCTTGTCAGCACCAGCCCCCATCCAGTCGCCATAGACAACGGGATGCGTTTCAGTCTGCATCATCCGGGCGTTGGTGATGCCAGCCTTGACCAGCCTGCTGACCACCCATTCGCCTGCCCGCACCACATCGTCAAAATGCTCATCCTGCGCTGACACTGAAGGGATGGCGATGAAATCAGCCAGATCCTGAATGAAACGGCTCTGGTGATCGTCAAGATATGTCGTCCAGTTCATGCGAAGGTCCCTTTCGTTTGATGCCTGAAAGGCTATCGCAGGTTGCGGCAACCGATGAAGCCCCAAATGCAAAAATAATGTCGCAGATCATTGTTTTTCGGGCCGCCAGACCAACATGAACAGGCAGTCGGTCATCATAATGGCGATCCGGATTACAGGTGATGAGAACGAACGAGATGGAGACAGGCATGTTTGCAAGAGGCGTCAAATTAACCTTCACCAATGAGCTTATGAAGCAGAGCATCACCGATTACATGATCAAGAATTTCGATCTGAAAGGCGGCATGATCATGAGCTTCAAAATCCATCTGGCCGAAAATCAGGTGCTGCATATCGGCGTCTTCCCCGATGAGGAAACTGCAAAGGCACAGTCCGAAAAGGTCAAAGACGCGCGCAAGCAGATTTCGGCGATGGGCGCCAAAGCCGAAGATATGAGCGGCAGCATTTCGGACTTGCTGATCGCCGGCGATGTGACCCTTAACCAGCTGACATCAAACCGATGAATTACCAAACCAGCGAAATCATCGAAATGGCGCTGTCCGATCATACAAGTTTCAAGGCCATTGAAGATATCTATGGCCTGACAGAACCGCAGGTGAAGGACCTTATGCGCCGGAACCTGAAACGCAAAAGCTATGAAGCGTGGCGCGCGCGGGTGCGCAGATTTTCCGACCGGCGTGAACATTACAAATAGGCGCTTCAAACAAGCCCTTCAGATCATCGCAATACATACCCGGCGCAGCCAGTGACATATCCGACCTCATTTCTGTTCAGCCTTCGCCGCAGCAGGCATACATGGATGGCATATGGCGGTGCCGAGGCCGGACTACTGATCCTTGGTGCCACCCTGCCCATCGCCCGGATCACCGAATTCTGGCTGTTCGAAACGCAGTTTTCGATCCTTGGTATCGGCACGACCTTGCTGTCTTCAGGTGAAATTCTGTTGGCTTTTGTGGTTCTGGGCTTTGGATTTATCTTTCCGATGATCAAGATCATCCTTGGCATGCGCGTTGATGCCCAAGAACATCCCAGCCAACAACATGGTCAACAAAATAACCAAAAACATACCCGCCGCACAGCAAGGGCGCGTGCATTCTTTCAGAAATTCAGCATGGTTGATGTTTTTTTGCTCAGCTTTCTGGTGTATGGAAGCAAAATATCCGAAACATACGAGGTGACCCTGGGCATCGGAGCCTATTTCTTGATGACCTCAATCGCCCTGTCTCTTTTCAAACCCTATCTGCTCGCAAACGCGGACCAGTCGCGCTAAAAGCAGGCACGCAGCGGACCAAAGACCGGTTCGCGCCGCAAACACAAAGGCACAATGATATGAGCGCAGATCAACCGACCGAACTTTCCGCCCTTGGAAAAACAACACCGCTTCCAAGCGAGCCAAGCATCAACACACTTGAGAAGGTGCCGAGCCCGCATCCCGATGACCATTTCGTGGTGCGCTTTACACAGCCTGAATTCACGTCGCTGTGTCCGGTGACCGCGCAACCGGATTTTGCACATCTGGTCATCGATTACATTCCCGATCAGTGGATGGTCGAATCAAAGTCGCTGAAACTGTATCTGAACAGCTTTCGCAATCATCAGGCGTTTCACGAGGCGTGTACTGTCAATATTGCCAAGGATCTGATTACGCTGCTGTCACCACGGTGGTTGCGTATTGGCGGGTACTGGTATCCAAGAGGCGGCATGCCAATCGATATTTTCTGGCAGACTGGCAATGTGCCGGACAATGTATGGCTGCCTGAACAGGGCGTGGCCACCTATCGCGGCCGGGGATAGACCTTGCCCTGCCCTTTACACCCGATCGCCTATGGCATGACCGCCTATGGCCCGTCGCGCCCCGGTTCATTCGGGTTACTGGAAAACAGCGCGATTTTGTTGCCCTGGGGGTCACGCAGATAGGCAACGTAGAAGTGCGCGCCATATGCCGCACGAAAGCCGGGTTGACCCTCGTCAGTGCCGCCAGCCGCCAGCCCGGCGGCATGCAGATCGCGCACCTGCTGTTGATCATGCGCCTCAAACGCAATCATGCTGCCATTGCCCGTTGAAGCCGGGTTTCCGTCAAACGGCGATTTGACATAGAACTCTGGTTGAATGGGCGGCTGAACGGGCGCTTGGCCCGGCGGTACAGGCAGCGCGAAGCCAAGCTCCCCATCAGCCTCATCCAGTTCATAGCCGAGGGCTGGCAGAAACGCGGTGTAAAAGCGTTTCGCGCGCGCCATGTCATCAACACCAACGCTGATATAGGCAATCATCAGGCATCCCTCCCCAATCTTCGCAGCACCCAGTTCAGTACAAAGATCGACAGCCCGGCCCCGGCAATAATAGCCAGCAGAAAGGGAATGACATGCGCGAAGATCAGCCAGTATTCCTTGTCATGCGCGCGCTGTTCAAAGAACCAGACAATCACCCGAAGCGTCAGCAGCGACGCAACGAGGAGAATAAGCCTGGTGATGAGTTTTCCTGCGTGTTCCAAATTATTGAACCCGGTTTATGAAACTGTCTGACGAAACGTCTGCTACCCTAAATAGCCGCGCTGCGCCAGACCGATTTAACCCCTTAAGGGTCCGTGTCACATTTATGGAGTACATCGTGACGATTTTCAGAATGTAACCATACAGAATTGAAAGCGTTGCGATCCCCGGTGCGGGGCCCAATTCTTTAACTGTCAGGTCGACAGACCCGTGCAACATGGCAATAAATCCGATCAAGCTGCACAGCCAGCCCTGTTGCGCAAAGCCATCACCTATATTCACCAGAAATTCATTTGCATTGGCTTTGATCAAACCAAGGGCAAGCCCTGCGATCACCACGAACATTGCGCAGAGCACTTCGCTTTCCAAGGCATCAAACGGACGCCCTGTATACGCGAAGCAACGGTATAATCAGATTTCCATAATTTAAGCTTGATACAAACAGCCTCATTCAACAACACTAATTTGTTATGGAAACGTGACCGACGGCATTAAGTGATGATCGAATGAAGGCTGATCTGATGAAAATTAATCTCATGAGGGATGATCATGCGAAATCAGCCTGACCCGGCAAGGAATTTTAGTATCAGGAATTTTAGTATGGGGAACTTCAATATCTGGAATGGCTCGCAATGCGCTCGGCGAGGCAGACCGTATCGGCTATAGATTTAAGAAACACATCCAGCGCATTAAGGAGAACATCTTGTACATCAAAGTCGTCCAGTTCACGTCAACCACAAAGATGCAGAAACAGATGCTTGAAGCGTTTCTGACGAATGTCTGGTTTCCTCAGGTCATCAAACTTGGCGCCCTCTCCTGCCGATATGTTTCAATCGATGAAACGAAAGCGATGATGATAAATATGTTCCCAAATGAAGAGGTCGGCGAATCAGTTCAGGTGGGGCGTGAGGAAGAGAGAAACGAGCTAAGACAGCATCATAAATACATCGTTTTCAAAGGCGAGAGCACAGCTTACGTCGAAGCTTGATGCTGGTCTCCAAAAACAGTCCACAGATCTGATCAGCTTCATTGAATGAGTCACAAAATCTCCTCATCAAATACGATGCCTCTAAAGGCCTGTCTGATCACCGGAACCTCTTCGGCCTCTTCGCGCGCGATCGCTCCAAATATTTCCTGACATTTTTTGAAAGATTCAGCGTCCTCATACTCAAATATCCAGCCCAAAGCGGCCTCGCCCTTATTGTTCCAAACCTTGGTCCCGGTCATCTTTTTCAAGCCAGCGGCTTTGAGTTTTGGATAGTATTCTGCCTTTCGTTTTTCCCACTGACTTAGATGCCAATGCATGTCGCGTTCGTTGGCAAATGTCTCAAGCGTATAATTTATAAGCGCCGGTTTGGTGTTGCTCATCATATACCCCTCTTCCTCACCGCGTTCCCAACCGGGATGGAGCCTGGTACCTTGTTTAAATGTTTGCAAATCCAACTATGCCAACAGTTCTTGCAAGGGAGCCAGCAAAAAACCTTCTGTCTCTGTTACGTTATTTCATGGCAAAAGAGATCAGCTCATCGAGCAAGTCCTGACCACAGCTTGGCCTCTTGTCTTCAAAAGGACGTTATCGCGGAATGATGTTCAAGACTGTTTCAAAGGAGGTTTCTGAAGAATTCGATGAGGTTCACCGGGATTGTCGGAAAACTGAACAACAGCGACAGTGACGCCAACACTGCGCCGCCCCCAAGAAAAACGATGAGAAGAGTGATCAGGAAATAATTCTTCGACGATTTATTGCCTGCCACCAATTTCTCGAATGTCTCTTCCAGATATCGCTCTGACCTGTGACCGGCATCTGGCTCTCCACAATGCGGACAGGTTTTCGCACGAAAGGAAATGGGGTTGCCACACATATGGCACGGTATGGTGTTGAGCGGAAACTTCATACATCAACAATAACTAATATTAGGCATGTGGGTGAGCATTTTGTGGTCAAGCCGGGCCCTGTTCGACAACCGGTAGTTAGGGGGTGGTTGCGGGGGCTTGCAGCAGCCAGACGCCACTGCAGCCCAAGGCGCGTGATCACGGCCCCTTTCAGATGCGGGTCAATGCTGCATGAAATCAGCGCAACAAATGTTCCATTCCGGCTAATTCACAAATGTACTGCCGATTACAAGTGCCGTCGCCACTCCAATTATTGGAAGGATTCGCTCAGCGCCTCTTCGTTTTCTTCGTGGGGCATTGTCATTTGCAGATGGGTCGTGAAATGCATTTGTCATCGGCACCATTTCGAAATCAAGTGTCACTTCGATGTTGTCCTTTTTGTACAATGTCTGATTGTCATCCATCGCTTACCTCCTCAGGCCTTTCCATCCCTCGGTCATGCAAGTTTTGTGCCGGCCATTCGAATGCCACGGCGCCAATTTTCGGGTAACTGAAAGCCCCTTTGCAGTTGGCCCGTTGTCGCTGGATTGGGATGGCTTCACGTCTGGTCTGTCAAGACAAGCTGTCTGGCGTGAAGCTGCTTACCGCATCTCAAGAACCAGTGAGGGCATCACAAGCCTTGCCGTCACAGTGCCAATAAAGGATTTGGCCTCTATTCGAACGGGAAGAAACAGGTCTGGCCGCACTTCCGCGACGAAAATCAGAACATCTTCTGGCTTCGGTTGCTTTTTGCGCCAACGCGACTTGCGCTGATGACCGCCGGTCGGCTTGCTGACAAACCCGCACACTGACGTTTTTCCTTCAAAGGCAAAGGGACGGTCTTTTTCCAACAGCTTTGTGCCAAGGTCATGCAGCGCAAGTTCAGACGTTCTCAGGCCATCATAAACCCGCTCTGACCCGGTGCATGAACCGCTCTGCGCGATGCTGTTAAGCGCGTTCAACATCGCACTGAAGGGATCGACAGCCCCGTCGATATGCTTGTCGGAAAGGGGAAAGACTTTCTCCAGATCCAGGTCAGGCTCTCTCTTGGTAGTGACGGGGCCTGTATCCGGCGCCCACATCGTCAAGGCCTGGCGGGTGCGGCGCTTGGAAACGCCTGCGATGGACAGGCTTTGCGGCAGATATCGGCCATTTTCAACTCTGCCGCTAAGGTCTATCTGACCGCGATATTTTCGCAACATATCGGTCAAACCGACAGTCCGGGATGTGGCCGAGAGTTCGAATGTGTCTTCGCCAAAAATCCAGTCTGCCGACGTTGTTGCCACGTCGACATGACCAAGGCTGACTTTGTAGCCAAGCTGGACCGACATTACATTTGACTGAGCGAACGCAGTTACAGACCAGACAAGCAAGGTGATGGCCGCAACAAAACCCCATAGAAAAGACGTGACCCTGATCATCTATTGTCCAACCCGGACGCAGCAAAAAACGAAATAAACAACAGCCATATCCTCAGGTCTGACGGCACGAAAATAACCCGCCATCTGCACGCCGCCATGCCACTGCGATACATAAAGCACATGTCCTTGAAGGGACGCTCGACACTTTGCGTGTGACGGGCGGGAAAATCCAGCAAATCTCGCCAGATTTCTGCGTGGATTGCAAAGCTGGCTGACAGCATGCATGTGTGACACCGGCAAAAAGGATCAGCCTGCACAACCGCATCCCCGGGCTTTTCAAAGATGCCGAAAGGCGACAAGATCGGAAATCGAACAAATACGGGGATGTACCGCTGATGAGCAACCTTCAGAAACTGGTTACTGCTTACTTCAAAGGGGTTGATGACCAGGACATTGACCTCATCCTTGGCACCCTTGATGAGGATTGCGTATTTGCTGTCGAGACACACGGGGTGCGCCTCGGAGGCCATGCCGAAATAACCGGCATGTTTGAGCGGTTATGGGCAGATCATATCTCTGTGCTGCACGACCGGTTTCACTTCGTTGACGCCGATAATGGCAGAGATATAGCCGTCCGCTTTCACGTGACGAACACGCTGCATGATGGAAGTCTGGTCCATAAGTCGAACTGCAATTTTTTCACCGTTAACAACGGTAAATTTGACTCCGTCAGGGTCTATATGTCGGGCGAGAACACGCTCAGGAACGACCCCGGCCAGACGGCATCAGCAGGCTGATGGTGACTGGCGCGCCAGATGCGTTTTTCTGCAGAGACGCCAACACCTGTATCCCGCTGTTTTCCTGTGATTTATCTGATAGTGAAATGGTGGGCGTGACAGGGATTGAACCTGTGACCCCTACGATGTCAACGTAAGAGGATCAAAAGTTTAATACCTTATACATAACTGTTTTACTTATGTTTTGATGGCTCACGCCACATCT
>ERZ802822.129-NODE-129-length-57589-cov-9.946029_pt1 | contig 57589 bp, 60 predicted proteins | sample MGYA00345649_ERZ802822 | MGnify/ENA primary metagenome ERZ802822 (study PRJEB30503, sample SAMEA104212359) | marine metagenome | biome: Westerlies Biome; feature: [SRF] surface water layer (ENVO:00010504) within the epipelagic zone...; material: water... | reverse complement strand
CCAGAAAAAGAAGGTAAATGCTATGATAAAAATTGCTTTTTTAGGCTTAGGTGTGATGGGATATCCCATGGCAGGTCATCTAGCAAATGCTGGGTATGATGTAACTGTCTATAACAGAACCAATTCAAAAGCAAAAAAATGGATTTCAAAATTCCCTGGTAACATGGAATACACTCCTTCAAAGGCTGTTGAAGATGCTGATTTTGTAATGTCATGCGTAGGTAATGACAATGATCTTTTAGATATAACACTAGGTGACTCAGGTGCTTTTTCTGCGATGAAAAATGGATCAATTTTTATTGATCATACCACGGTCTCTGGGGATGTGACTGAAAGGCTTTATCAAAAGTCAAAGAATCTTGGTATAAGTTTTGTTGATGCACCCATATCCGGTGGTCAAGCTGGCGCTGAAAATGGTGTTTTATCAATAATGTGTGGTGGTGATGAATTTGATTACGAGAAGGTTGAACCAATACTTGAAGTTTATTCAAAAATTTGTCGTAGAATTGGTAGTTCCGGTGCCGGGCAAAAGACTAAAATGTGCAACCAAATAGCTATCGCTGGTCTTGTGCAAGGACTTTCCGAAGCACTCCATTTTGCAGAAAAGTCAGGATTAGACGGTCGTTCAGTAATTGAAGTAATCTCACAAGGCGCTGCTGGGAGTTGGCAGATGTCTAATCGTTACGAAACCATGCTGAATGACGAGTTTGAACATGGGTTTGCGGTTGATTGGATGCGTAAAGATTTGAAGATTTGCTTAGATGCTGGAGATGATAACGGTGCATCATTGCCAGTCACTGCTCTGGTTGACCAGTTTTATAAAGAAGTTCAAAAAATGGGTGGGGGTCGCTGGGATACATCCAGTCTTTTTAAACGTCTTAGAGTGATTGATATTCTTAAATAATTTATTGAGATAAACTTTAATAATGCAATAATGTAATTTTCCATTGTGTTTTGGTTAATTTTTCCCTTATTAGATCATTAACGCTTTTTTAAAGCGAATAAACGAGTTTTAAGGTTTGCCGTCGTTTGGCCTTATTGTTTCCAGATACGTAAAACCTTCAGATCTGAAATGGATCGATAGTTCCGTTCGTAAAGGAATGGATAATTAATAGTGGCTAGCCCAGCTGGCCGGAGATGTTAACGCGATGATACGTACTTATTACTCTTCTATTAAAGTAGTGACGCCGAGTCCCGTAATGGGTGGGCTGAGTACGAATATAATCGCTCGAATGGGATACAACAGGAAAGAAACTAATTCAAAAATTGAAATATTTTCTATATCTACTTGTATATATAATTTATGCCTAAAAAAATGCTTATTGATGCTGCGCATGTTGAGGAAACTCGCGTTGTTGTGGTCGACGGAAACCGTGTCGAAGAGTTTGATTTTGAGTCGGAAACACGAAGACAATTAGCGGGTAATATTTATCTTGCTAAAGTAACTCGGGTGGAGCCATCCTTACAGGCGGCTTTTGTTGATTACGGTGGAAACCGCCATGGGTTTTTAGCCTTTTCTGAAATTCACCCTGATTACTATCAAATTCCCATAGCGGATCGGGAAGCTTTGATGGAGGAAGAACGAGCCTATGCTGAGGCACAGCGGGAACTTGAAGAAGGTGGGCAAGCGGAAAAAAAACGTAGTAGGGTTAAGTCTAGAGCAAAGAGTATAAAATCAGACGACTCCATTCAAAAACACGAAGTTGAGGAAGATAACAATGGTGAATTGTCCGTTGCTGGAGAAAGCGAAACTGCTTTTGATAGCGACTCAGATGATAATTTAACAGTTAAAACTGATATAAAAAATTCTGAATTATCAAATGATAGTAGTGATTTAATCAATGCGGTTGATAAAGTGGACCCAAGTAGTGAGATTTCTGCAGAAGATGGGTTGAATGAGATAGAATCTATATCGGAGGCTGATGACCCCTTAGACTTACGGGTGATAAGCAAGCCAAGACCGCGTCGTTACAAAATCCAAGAAGTAATTAAAGTGCGGCAAATTTTATTGGTGCAGGTAGTTAAAGAGGAGCGTGGAAACAAAGGAGCAGCTTTAACTACTTACTTATCATTAGCTGGCCGTTACTGCGTGCTAATGCCTAATACAGCAAGGGGAGGAGGTATTAGCAGGAAAATAACTAATGCCGTTGATAGAAAAAAGTTAAAAGAAATTGCTGGTGATATTGAGGTGCCTTCAGGTGCTGGTTTGATCGTTCGTACGGCTGGAGCAAAAAGAACTAAAACAGAGATCAAAAGAGATTACGAGTACTTGCAAAGATTATGGGAACAAATAAGAGAGTTAACACTAAAGTCTATTGCTCCCTCGAAAATTTATGAGGAGGGCGATCTCGTAAAACGTTCAATACGCGATTTGTACAATAGAGATATAGACGAAGTTCTAGTTGAGGGAGAGATAGGCCATAAAATCGCAAAAGATTTTATGAGAATGATCATGCCTAGCCACACCAAAAATGTTAAACAATATAGCGATCCACTTCCATTATTTTCAAGATATCAGGTTGAAACATATCTTACATCTATGTTCAATCCGGTAGTTCAATTAAAATCAGGTGGATATCTAGTTATTGGAGTAACGGAAGCTCTGGTAGCCATTGATGTCAACTCTGGAAGAGCCACCAAAGAAGGCTCAATTGAAGAAACTGCTCTAAAAACAAATCTAGAGGCTGCTGAGGAGGTATCTCGTCAACTGCGATTACGAGATTTGGCCGGTTTAATAGTCATTGATTTCATAGACATGGAGGATCGTAGAAACAATTCTGCAGTCGAACGGAAATTAAAAGATAAATTAAAAACAGATCGTGCCCGAATACAAGTTGGGCGAATTTCAGGTTTTGGCCTTCTTGAAATGAGTAGACAGAGACTTCGACCAGGAATGATAGAAGCAACCACTCAAAATTGTTCACATTGCCATGGTACTGGATTGATTAGGTCTGAGGAGAATTTGGCCTTATCGATTATACGTCAAATAGAGGACGAAGGGGTGCGTGGCCGATCAAGTGAGATTATTGTTAAATGTCCTGTTTCGGTTGCAAATTTTATCGTTAATCAAAAACGGGAACATATCGCAAATATTGAGGCACGATTTTCACTCTTCGTGAGAATTAATGCTGATACAGCCTTAGTTAGTCCAGAATATTCTATAGAGAAGTTGAGGACTTCTTCAAAACCTCAAAGCGAGAAGCATGGGACGCCCGTGTCATCAACAACGGTTGGTGTAAGCGATGTCGGCCCAGTGGGCGAAAATGATAACGACGAACCATTACCGCCGTCTAGTAATGCTTACGTCGATGATGATGGTAAGCCGAAAAAACGAAGACGGAGACGGAGACGAAAATCTAAGCAAGGTGTTGAAGATCAAGAAGTTGCAGTGAATGGGATAGAAAAAACGGAAGAGTCCGATGTAACGCTTGCAGGAGATCCAAAAGAGACCTCCGAAATAAAAAATAGTATTTCAAATGATCAGGAGGCAGAAAACAAAAAACTGTCTCGTGATGATGATGCTAATACAGCTGTTCCAAAACGTAAGAGATCGCCCAGAAAAAAAACTGTCGTGAGTAAGGATAATGAGCAAGGTTCCGAGGCCAGCGATACTAAAGAACCCTCCACCGCACCAGAATTGGGTGAAAATGATGAAGGCGGTGATGCTTTAAAAGTTAAAAGTAAGCCACGGACTCGAAAAAAAGTCATTAAAGAAACTGATACTAAAGATGCAGGCCATTCACTTAACAGCGGTTCAATTTCTGAAGGTGAGGAACCTGTAAAAAAGTCAGATAAGAAAGTTAAAAAGGTATCAAAGAGTAAGTCGGTTGGAACTAAAAAAGCCAGTGCTCAATCAGTAACTCCCGAAAGTATGGATGAGGATATAAATAAATCCATAATAGAAAATAAAGTTAACACGTTAGAGGGCGAAGAAACAAAGAAAACAAGAAGGCGTGGATGGTGGTCTAAAAAGAGCTAATTTTCCAACATTAAATTTCCTTTTTAACTGTGTACTCTTTTACTCCATTTTCTGAATTCGTTTTGGATACCAACTTATTTCCTGTTTCATTACAGAAATGAGGGATGTCTATTGCTGCTGCTGGATCGTCTGCAAGAACAGTTATTAAACTGCCATTGTCCATGGATTTCAGGTGCTTTCTTAGCTTAAGTACTGGTAAGGGGCACAGAAGGCCCGTTGCATCCAAAATTTCTTTTTTCATGTGGGTGATTATAGCTTTTTTCCTTAATTCGTCTATTTAGAATGATAGGTAGGTCTAACATGCGTATTTGCGATAAATTGGGATAATCTATGCTTGGTATTGATATTTTTGACGCTTCTTTGTTACCGGCAATTCTAGTTTCACTCTTAGCTGGATTGATATCTTTTTTAAGTCCTTGTGTTTTACCAATAGTGCCACCTTACTTGGCCTATATGAGCGGTATTTCTTTAGATAAATCTGATCAAAAGGGTAATATAAAAGTTGTACTAGTAGCAGCTTCTTTTGTTTTGGGGTTATCTACAGTGTTTTTGATCCTTGGCATTGCCGCATCATCATTTGGAATACTTGTATTAGGCTATCAAGACTTACTTAATACTGCTGCTGGGTTACTAATTATGTGTTTTGGATTACATTTTTTAGGTATAATACGTATTCCCATTCTAAATAGAGAGGTTAGATTTAATGCCGGTGATCGGGGAGGCTCTTTTTTTGGTGCTTATCTTTTAGGCCTTGCATTTGCATTTGGTTGGACACCGTGTATTGGCCCGCAACTTGGCGCAATACTTAGCCTCGCTGCAAGTGAAGCTTCTGTGTATAAGGGAATAATTTTATTAGGTTTTTACGCTCTAGGATTAGGCATTCCATTTCTTATTGTGGCTACTTTTTTGTCTAAGATGGGTAATACATTAAACTTTTTTAAGCATAATTTTGAAATTATAGAGCGTGTAATGGGGCTGTTACTTTGGACGGTTGGGCTTTTAATGCTATCTGGAGGGTTTACTGATCTGTCTTTTTGGTTACTTGAGACCTTTCCATTCTTGGGAACTCTAGGTTAATTGGTGTAGGTAAAGCATTAATTTTTAAAAGCGAGAAATTAATTCCTGTTTAGATGGTGTTTTAGAACAAACTCTCTTAACGCAGTTGCAAGACCACAGGTTTCCAGATTTCGACTTATATCTATTCTAGCTACAAGTTGATTTATTGAAAGATCCTGCTCTTTAGCGATATTTTTGAGCTCGTCCCAAAAAAGATTTTCAAGGGATACTGATGTGTTATGTCCATTTATGATCAGCGATCTTTTTTTGGGGCGCATTTTTTCACGTTAGGTTTATTTGGGGCCAACCATATTTTCTGGTTTCACGATTTTATCGAAGGATTGTTCATCAACAAATCCTAATTTTAATGCTTCTTCTTTCAGTGTTGTTCCATTCTTGTGCGCACTTTTTGCGACTAAGGTAGCATTGTCATAGCCTATTGTAGGTGCTAGGGCAGTGACTAACATTAAGCTCTCTCGCATTAATTTCTCAATACGAGCTTTATCTGCCTTTAAACCTATTATCAGATTATCAGTAAAAGCCGAACAAGCGTCTCCTAGCAACTGCATTGACTGTATTACATTATAAGAAATCATGGGCTTAAAAACGTTTAATTCAAAATGCCCTTGTGATCCCGCAAAGCAAACTGCAGCATCATTACCGATAACCTGGGCACAAACCTGAGTAAGGGCTTCACATTGTGTAGGGTTTACCTTTCCGGGCATTATCGATGATCCTGGTTCATTTTCTGGTAAAATTAGCTCGCCTAAACCACAACGCGGTCCTGAACCTAAAAACCTAATATCGTTAGCAATTTTAAAGAGACTAGCCGCCAAAGTTTTTAGACTTCCAGAGATATGTACCATTGCATCATGTGCTGCAAGTGCTTCGAACTTATTGGGCGCAGTAACAAATGGTAAGTTAGTTTCTTCTGCAATATACTTTGCTACCGTAATGTCCCATCCTACAGAAGTGTTTAAACCGGTACCTACAGCTGTTCCTCCTTGAGCTAATTCATAAATGTCTCCTAAGGATTGTTCAATCCGCTCAATTCCCTTTTTGATTTGGTGTCGATACCCCGAAAATTCTTGTGATAATGTCAGTGGTGTAGCGTCTTGCGTGTGTGTTCGACCAATCTTAATTATCCCTTCAAATTCAAGTATTTTTGAGTCAATTGCGTTCATAAGCTTTTTTGCATTAGGTAAAAGGGTCCGGTGAGCGGTAATGGCAGTAGCGATGTGCATTGCTGTTGGGAAAGTGTCATTTGATGATTGGCCCATATTACAATGATCGTTTGGATGGATTGGCTCTTTTGAACCGATTACGCCTCCTAATATTTCAATAGCCCGATTAGCTATTACTTCATTTGCGTTCATATTCGACTGCGTCCCAGAACCTGTTTGCCACACGACCAAAGGGAAATGGATGTCAAGTTTACCAGAAATAACTTCGGAGGCAGCTTCCACAATTGCCATGCCAGCAGTCTTATCTAGTTTCCCAGATTCCACATTAGTTAATGCGCAAGCTTTTTTTATTACACCAAGGGCTTGGATCAATGCGGCGGGTTGTTTTTCCCATCCAATTGGGAAATTAAGAAGTGAGCGTTGAGTTTGAGCGCCCCAGTATTTTGACGTGGGGACCTCCAACGGTCCAAAGCTATCAGTTTCAGTACGTGTTTCTATCATTTATTTTCTACTCAGTTATGGCTTGTATTTCACGCTGGTATGATAAGAACTTATTTTCGGAAGCTGTCTAAACTTACGACATCTCCTTTTTTCTTGGACGATTTCTTTTCTTTGTCATTTGCCTTTTCCATCTCAGAAAATTTAGGTTGTTCATCGTCTTCGTTTTGTTCAAATCTTAATCCAAATTCAACCGATGGGTCCACAAAAGTTAATATTGCAAGAAATGGAACGACCAAGGATTCTGGTTGATCCCCAAAATTCAGAGTAATATCGAACCCATCCTCCTTTACATTAAGTCCATCAAACCAATGCTGAATAACAATCGTCATTTCTTCCGGATATCGCTGTCGGAGCCATTCAGATATTTCCACACCCTCAACGGTCGTGTCAAATGTTATGAAAAAGTGATGCTCTCCAGGAAGGCCACTTTGCTCAACATCTTTAAGAACATCAAAAATTAAAGTACGCATAGCCTTGTGCATTAATGTTCCATAATCGATGGTCTTGTTCATGAATCACACCTTTCAAATACGATGCTTACAATAGAAATATTAACAAAAAACAAAAGGATAAATATTAAAAATATTAATTACAGCATAGGTCAGTGAAGTGACTTTGTTAATAGTTAAGTGAAGGGTATTCTGTTGCGAGGAACCCTTCTAACCCCACCCAGCGATGCTAATCACTAGGGATTAAAGGTCAGTATCGCCGACTGCTTACGCAGCCATTGCTACTGGAGCACGATTGTCATTTGCAATTGTACTTTTTGCGCCGATAACGGTGGCATCCCGCCGAGACAAAGCTATCTCCTTTACACGTTCGTCTATCCTATTTCGACCCCATATGTCCGCAAATATTTCGGTTTATGGTGGAGCCGCTCGGTACCGCCCCGAGGTCCGACCCGCTTATTACGAGCGCGTTTATGTCCATAGCTCAAAGAGCAATAGTCTTATAGAACGTGTATGTGGTGACTGCAATAAAAAATACATAAAACACTGACGCCACGTTTATTATTATTTGAATTGTCAATAAATCTTACATCAGGCATTAGTTTTGCTTCGTTAGTTACTGAGGTTTCGATGATTTCTGAACCAATCAGGAAAATGTCACAGGTTCATTGGATTGTTCTTTTCCTATGTATTTCAATGGCGTGGCTATTTTTATACTTGCTCTCGGTACCCGAAGAACTTCGATTGTTATCAAAAATCTATGGAGCTAATTTTTTAAATGAATTTTGTGTAATTACTCCAAATGTAAATGGTTTTTTGCAAATTTTTTTAATGTGGGCGTTGATGTCCGCAGCAATGATGGCTCCTACTGCTTTACCAGCGTTTGCAGTTTACGAGGAATTAGGCGACAACGTGGAAATTGATCTTTGGCGTCTATTGCTAGGATATCTAATAATTTGGATTGTTTTTTCATTTTTTGTCTCAATTCTTCAAATGGCATTGTTCCTTTTAGGATATTTGGACAATTTAGGACAGTCGACATCGAACAAATTATCAGGCTCAATATTATTCCTCGCTGGTGTCTACCAATTTACAAGCTTTAAAGAAGCATGTTTATCGAAATGTAGAATGCCTTTGACCTTCTTTATGCAGCATTTTGACCAAGGCCCAGTAGCTAACGGTTTGCGATTAGGTGCTGTTTGTTTGGGCTGTTGCTGGGCGTTAATGCTTCTTTCATTTGTAGGTGGTGTGATGAATTTAGCATTTATGGGATTAGCTACATTTTTAATGATAATTGAAAAACTGCCTCAATATGGTCGTTTTTTAACAACGCCACTTGGATTAATTTTGATTGTATCTGGTTTAAATTTATTTATTTTTTGAAAGGAAGGGTAAGCTTATGGAAAATGAGAAAATTGAAGCGCCTGCAAAAATATCAAGCAGACACCCAGCAGCCGGCCCTAAAGAGGATGGATTAACGCCTTGGGCTGTCAAAGGTGAGTTAATTTTAAACTGCAACTGCACAATTTTTTGTCCGTGTGTCGTGTCTCTTGGCAAGCATGCGCCTACAGAGGGCTACTGTCAGGCTTGGGCAGGTGTTAGAATAGATGATGGCTTCTATGGAGATGAAAGTCTAAGCGGACTGAACGTAGGCCTAGTTTTGGAAATTCCAGGTCTAATGGCAAGAGGAAATTGGAAGGCTGCTGCATATATAGATGAGAGAGCGAGCCACACAGCTTACGAAGCTTTAATAAATATTTTTAGCGGAAAAGCTAAAGGCACCACAGGTCTCTTTAAAGTTTTGGTTAGTGAGTTTTTGGGAGCTGAGAGAGCTCCGGTTGAGTTCACCACTGAGGGTAATGCTCGCAGATTAATGGTTGGAAAAGCCATTCAAGGTGAGATTGTGCCCGTAGCGGGTAATGGCGGTAAGGATATTGTTGTCACAAATACCGAATATTGGATGGGTCCAGATATAACCGTTGCTACTGCCACAAAAGGGCGTGTTCGTGCTCATGGTCGGGTATGGGATTTTGATGGCCGCTCTGCAGAAATTTGTCAGATTGACTGGAAAGGTCCTCGATAATTTACCAAAAGGAAACCAGCTATGGCACTACTATCTCCGTCAAGACGACTTCGTCGAACCGTATTTTCTCAAGGCGTGGAAGCCGCTGGTGTGAAGGCATATACGGTTTATAATCATATGTTGCTCCCGACAATTTTTCGAAGTGTAGAAGAGGATTACCATCACTTAAAATCTGAAGTGCAAATTTGGGACGTATCCGTCGAACGCCAAATAGAATTGAAAGGTCCGGATGCTGCTCGCTTAATGCAGATGCTTACACCTAGAGATTTGAGGGAAATGAGTGAAGGGCAGTGTTATTATGTTCCAATAGTAGACGAAACAGGCGGTATGCTAAATGATCCTGTAGCGGTAAAAATAAATGACGAACATTGGTGGGTCTCAATTGCTGATAGTGATCTTCTCTTCTGGATTAAGGGAATAGCAAATGGCTGGCGTCTTGATGTGTTAGTGGATGAGCCGGATGTTAGCCCTCTTGCTGTACAGGGGCCAAAATCAGACGATTTAATGGCAGATGTGTTTGGTGACGAAGTTCGGAGTATAAGGTTCTTTAGATTTAAAAGATTAGACTTTAACAGTCAGCCATTTATTGTGGCGCGTTCGGGTTATTCGAAGCAAGGAGGATTCGAGATATATGTTGAGGGTGATAAAAATGCTATGCCTCTTTGGAATGCTTTGTTTGAAGCGGGCAAAAAATATAACGTACATGCTGGATGTCCAAATTTAATTGAAAGAATTGAAGGTGGTCTTTTAAGTTATGGTAATGATATGACTGACGACAATACACCTCATGAATGTGGTCTGGGAAAATTTTGCGATACCAAAGACGCATTAGGGTGCGTAGGTAGAGATGCTTTGCTTAGAGTTGCTAAAGAAGGTCCAACGCAAATGATACGAGCCATTGATATTAGTGGTCCAGAAGTTGGCGTTTGTGACAGGTGGTGGCCAATTATGGTTAATGGAAAGAAAGTTGGCAGAGTAAGTTCTGCTGCGCACTCGCCTGATTTTGGTACTAATGTAGCGGTTGGAATGGTGCGAATGACGCATTGGGACGATGATACAAGTGTCCAAGTGGTCACAAATGATGGGCCTAGGGACGCTTTGGTTAAGGAAAAATTTTGGATTTAGAAAGGTTCAGTGATGTTTAATGCGTTAGTTGTAAGCAAGAATGAAGAGGGACAGACATCAGCTGCTGTAACCCAGATTTCAATGGGCGATTTACCTGACGGAGAGGTCGTAGTCGCGGTCGAATACTCAACAGTAAATTGGAAAGATGGAGCTTGCATGGGTTCTGGAGGAGGTATGGTTAGAAATTACCCCCACGTTCCAGGAGTGGATTTCTCTGGCACCGTAGAAAGTTCTACTGACCCTCGATATAAACAAGGCGACAAAGTAATATTAACTGGCTGGCGGGTTGGTGAAGCATACTGGGGTGGCTATTCTCAAAAAGCAAGTGTGAAAGCTGATTGGTTAGTTCCGCTTCCTAGTGGATTGACAACAAAACAAGCTATGGCAGTCGGTACAGCTGGTTTTTCTGCAATGCTCGCCTTGCAGGCTTTGGAAGACCAAGGTCTGAAAATTGATGAAGGGCCTGTTCTTGTAACTGGTGCTGCGGGTGGAGTTGGTTCGATGGCTACTACTATTTTGGCGCATGCAGGATACGAAGTAGCAGCCGTTACCGGCAGGCCAGAGGTTGCAGAATATTTAAAAGATCTTGGTGCTTCTCAAATTGTTCAGCGTAGTGAGTTAAATGAGGTGATCAAAAGGCCTATGGAAGCTGCGACTTGGGCTGGCTGTGTAGATGCTGTTGGTGGTGAGATGCTTGCTAGATTGTTAGGCCAACTGAAGTATGGTGCCTCGGTTGCGGTAGTTGGAAACGCTAGTGGTACAGCGGTGCCTGCTAACGTTATACCTTTTCTTTTAAGGGGTATTAACATGCTTGGCATTGATAGTGCGGCGCAGCCCTATGCTAATCGAGTGAGAGCTTGGGATAGGATTACTTCAGATCTCCCATTAGATAAACTTGATGCAATGATGACTGAAGCAACGCTGGAGGACCTTCCGTCATTAGGGCGGGATATACAAAATGGTAAAATCAAAGGTCGAGTTGTGGTGGATGTTAATAAGTAGTGATTTTACTACTGGAAGTTATTACTCTAAAGACTTGTTTTATCATGCTTAATTATATAAAATTTCGCGATAATTGTCCTTTTGACGACAGGTAGGTTTAATGCAACTAGATATAGATTTTGTGAGAAAGCAATTCCCCGCTTTTTCACAAAAAACCTTACAAGACCAAGCATTCTTTGAGAACGCAGGGGGTTCCTATGCGTGCCAGCAAGTAATTGATAGACTGCATAGATTTTACGTGGAAAGAAAAGTCCAGCCATATTCAAGCTATGATGCGTCTCGGCTTGGTGGTGACGAAATGGACGAAGCGCAAGTTCGTCTCGCCGAAATTCTGGGGGTAGCAACTGATGAAGTAAGTTTTGGTCCTTCAACTACACAAAATACCTATGTTTTAGCTAATGCGTTTGCCGACTGGTTACTGGATGGTGATACGATAATAGTTACAAATCAAGATCATGAAGCAAATACTGGTCCTTGGAGAAGGCTGGCTGATAGAGGTATTAAAGTTTTAGAGTGGCAACTGAACAAAGATACTGGCCATCTGGATATTAATGACTTGCAAAAACTTTTAGAAAATAGAGTAAAGCTCGTTTGTTTTCCTCATTGCTCAAATGTTGTCGGAGAAATTAATAAAGTATCAAAGATTGTTAATTTAATACATTCGTTTGGCGCTTTTGCCTGCGTTGATGGGGTTAGTTATGCGCCTCATGGTTTACCAAATGTAGGCAAGATTGGTGCTGATATTTATATGTTCTCTTCTTATAAAACTTATGGCCCTCATCAAGGCATCATGGTTGTAAGAAGGACTTTGGGAGAAAAACTTCCTAATCAGGGTCACTATTTTAATGCAAAATATTTGTCAAAACGTTTTACTCCGGCTGGACCAGACCATGCCCAAATCGCAGCTTGTGCAGGCATCGCTGATTATATTGACGCTCTTCACCATCATCATGGAGGGCCTTCATCGGCATCTCCAACGCAGCGAGGCGAATTTGTGCATGATTTAATGAGAGCTCACGAAACGGAAATAATGCCGCCACTTCTTGAATGGGCAACTAGCAAAAATTCTGTGCGGCTTCTGGGGCCGGTTGATGCAGAATTAAGGGCACCAACAGTTGCGCTGGATATAAAGCAGAGCCCAAAGGACGTCGCAGAAAAACTGGCGCGAAAAGGTATCATGGCTGGTAGTGGAGACTTTTATGCGGTCCGAGCCTTGGAAGCGCATGGAATAGAACCTAGTAAGGGTGTGCTTAGACTTAGTTATGTCCATTACACAAACAGTGAAGAGATTGAAAAGTTGGTAGACGCTCTAGATACGATAATATGAGTTTTTTAGAGAAACGTTTTGTCAGATAAACCTATTATTTTATATTGGATTAGGCGAGATTTACGTGTCTCCGATAATCCTGCATTAACTGATGCCCTCGAAACAGGTGCGGAGATAATTCCAGTTTTTATTTACGATGATTGGTTTTCACAACTGGGTGCAGCTCCAAAATTTCGCTTAGAAAAAAGTCTTGAATCGTTACAAAAACGATACGCAGATTTAGGTTCTTATGTTATAATAAGGCAGGGAGCGGCTATAACTGTACTACGTGAATTAATAAACGAAACTGGTGCAACATCGGTTATCTGGTCTCGTGATCTTGATCCAATGGCAATCTCTCGAGACTCCAAAATAAAAAAAGATCTAAAAGAAAGTGGTGTTTCAGTCACAAGTTACAGAGGGCAAGTTTTATTTGAGCCCTGGACAGTAAGTACGAAGACGGGCGGTTTTTATCGAGTTTACACTCCATTCTGGAATTCGGTAAGAGATAGGTCAGTAGAGCCATCCTTCGAAGTGCCCAATTGTGTTTCGTCCCCAAGTAAAAAACCTGCAACATTAACCGTGAAAGATCTTGATCTTGCAATTGAGATGTCGCGTGGGCGCAAAATTTTAAGTCAATACGTGGAGGCAGGAGAGCTTGCTGCCCAGACGAAACTTAAGAAATTTCTTGATGGACCAGTAGTCAATTATTCGGAAGATCGCAATATTCCGCAGTTGAATGGCACTTCTTCACTCTCTGACCATCTTGCATGGGGAGAAATAAGCCCTAACCAATGCTGGAATAGCACGTTTCCGCTGGTCTTAGACGGAGTTCAAGGTTCTGAGACCTTTTTGAAAGAATTAGTTTGGCGCGATTTTGCTTATCATTTGATCTATCATACACCACATATTGTTAGTGGAAATTGGAGACCTGAGTGGGACGCATTTCCTTGGAGAACAGATCCGAACCATGACGATGTGATTGCATGGAAGCAAGGAAGAACCGGTATTCCGTTTGTTGATGCTGCTATGCGTGAAATGTATGTAACTGGGCGCATGCATAATCGAGGCCGCATGATCGTGGCTTCATTCTTAACCAAGCACCTCATGACACACTGGCGCATTGGTCTTGACTGGTTTAGTGATTGCTTAATTGATTGGGACCCTGCTTCAAATGCGATGGGTTGGCAATGGTCTGCGGGTTCAGGTCCGGACGCTACGCCTTATTTTCGCGTGTTTAATCCTGTAACTCAACTTCAAAAATTTGATCCAAATGGTATTTATACAATGCGTTGGATTGCAGAATTATCTGATAAACCCTCGGCCACATCATTATCTTACTTCAATGCAATACCAAAACACTGGAATTTTAGTGAAGAATCTGTCTATCCTCCTCCTATAACGTCTCCAGAAGAGGGTCGAAATAGAGCTTTGGAAGCATATTCAAGTAGGGGTTTTTGAGATATGTCGGTTTTCACATCCATAGATAATCAACAAAATTTACCTCGGTATTTCAGTAGAGTGTTTGATTTGGTGGGTAAATTAAACTCTGGTAGAGTAGATTTTGTTTTGCCAGATGGAAGACGGTTTAGGGCTGAGGGGAAATGTCCAGGTCCTGTTGCAGAAATTACTATTAATAATCCTGAAGTTTTTGCTCGTTTAATTCGCGAGGGTGATTTGGGCTTTTCTGACGCATATCTTGACGAATGGTGGACGACACCAGATTTGCAAACTTTTATGGATTTTATCCATGCAGATAATGACGATATGTATGATGGGTTTTCGGGAATAGCAATTGTTCGTGCATGGGAAAAGGTACGGTTTTGGTTTCAGTCGAATTCTAAGCGTCAAGCACTTAAAAATATAAGCCACCATTACGACTTAGGAAATGATTTTTATAGTTTATGGCTTGATGACACTATGACGTATTCCTCTGCTCTTTTTAATACTGGCCAGGAAAGTTTAGAAAATGCTCAAATTGCAAAATACGCCAGTATGATTGACCAGATGGGTGTGAAGCCTGGAGATCATGTTTTAGAGATTGGATGCGGTTGGGGCGGATTTGCAGAGTATGCAGCGAAGGAAAGAGGTTTAAAAGTTACTGGTTTAACGATCTCTAAAGAGCAACTATTATATGCTCAGAAAAGAATAAAAAACAAAGGATTAGAAGATAAAGTCGATCTAAAACTGCAAGACTATAGAGACGAAAAAGGAGTTTACGATGGCGTTGCGAGCATTGAAATGTTTGAGGCTGTTGGAGAAAAGTACTGGCCAATATATTTTGAAACAATAAAACATTGTCTTAAACCTGGCAGGCAAGCTACTCTTCAAATAATAACTGTTCATGATGCGCGTTGGGATGTTTACAGAAAGAGCGTTGACTTCATTCAAAAGTATATATTTCCTGGAGGTATGTTGCCTAGCCCAACTGTGCTTAGACAAGAAGTTACCAAGGCTGGTCTTCGAGTTCAGCATTCCATTGAATTTGGGAAAAGTTACTCACAAACCTTACGTCGTTGGTTTGACGTATTCAACGATCAGTGGGATACTATCAATGATATGGGTTTTGACGATCGTTTCCGACGTATGTGGAATTTTTATCTGACTTCATGCGCGGCTACATTTGAAAGTGGTAATTGTGACGTTACGCAAATCACTTTACAAAAACCTGAAAGCAATTGAGTAAATTGCACAGTTCTAAATATTAATTTTTTGATTGCTCTTGTTTGATGGATATTTTTGTTTTTGGCACCCTTAAATCGGAAACTCTTCGGACCATCGTCTTGGGGCGTGGATTAGCTCCAATTGATGTATGTACAGCCTCAATAAAGGGTTTTTGCGTTTATTGGGCCAAAGAGGGTCCATTTCCTGTTATGGTACCACAAGAGAGTTCGGAGGCTCATGGTCTTGTTCTTAAAAACTTAAGTGATGTAGATGTTGAGCGTTTAAATTATTATGAGCTGGGTTTTGATTATGTACTGAGCCCAACATCTGTAGAAACAAATGTGGGACCAGCTGAAGTTTCCGCGTATTTTTGTAATAATTCTGATATGGCTACTAAAAAATTGTGGAGCTATGATGATTGGCTATCTGATCACTCTGAAATTCAGTATATCGCTGCTAAAGAATTTCTGGATTTTTTTGGCACAAAATACAGTGATACTGCTCAAGCAATGTATAATAGAATATTTAAAAGGGCAGAAGTTTACGCCAATGAAGCCACCAGCCTTGGTAATGTTATCGAAAAAGGTCCTGAAAGTAGCCCTAATATACAAGTTGAAAATATCCAGCGTGAATATTTAGGGTTTTTCGCTTTAAACCAAATAAGCCTTAAGTATTCACAGTTTGATGGAGATATCTCGGAATTAAAAAATAGAGTTATTTTAATGGGTTCAGAGGCGTCTTTAATTCTTCCATATGATCCAATTCTTGATAAGGTGCTTTTGGTTGAGCAGTTCCGGATTGGACCATTTTGTAGGGGGGACAGAACGCCTTGGGTATTTGAACCGGTAGCGGGTATAATTGAGGTTGGCGAGACGCCAGAAGAGGCTGCAAAAAGAGAGGTTTTCGAAGAAGCAGGAATTGAGGTTGATCAACTTGTTAAGATTGGATCTGGTTATCCTAATCCGGGAGAAGCAACTTCATATTTTTATAACTACATCGCGATAGTCGATTTGTCAGAATACTCTCCTGGTATTTATGGGGCAAAAAATGAAGGTGAGGATATAAGAACGCATGTTGCTGATTTTAATACAGTTTTAAATTGGAGTGTATCTAACAAGCTCCGCGTTTTACCTTTAAATACGATGGTATTGTGGTTAGCGTTGAACAAGCTTAAACTTCCCTCTAGATAATCGTTTCAGAGTATCTGAGAAATTTGCTGGTAGATTGATACAAAATGATTGCTAAAGACCTAGCTTCGTCCATTGGAAATACCCCTCTGATTAAATTAAGGGCAGCATCCGAGGCCACCGGATGTACAATTTTGGGTAAAGCTGAATTTGCAAATCCGGGTCAGTCGGTAAAGGATAGAGCGGCATTATACATAATACGCGATGCCGAGGAAAAAGGTCTCCTCCGTCCGGGAGGTACGATCGTCGAGGGAACGGCAGGTAACACTGGTATTGGGCTCGGTTTAGTCGGTGCTTCTCTGGGCTATAAGTCAGTAATTGTGATACCGGACACACAAAGTCAGGAAAAAAAGGATATGCTCAGGTTAACTGGAGCCAAATTAGTTCAGGTGCCAGCTGTTCCTTACCGAAACCCCAATAATTATGTTAAATATTCTAAACGGCTTGCAGATGAATTAAATAAAACAGAGACGAATGGTGCCATATGGGCAAATCAATTTGATAACGTTGCTAATAGGCAAGCACATGTTGAAACTACTGGACCTGAAATCTGGGCGCAAACTGAAGGTAAGGTAAATGGATTTGTTTGTTCTTGTGGTTCTGGTGGCACTTTAGCGGGTGTTGCATTAGCTTTGCAGGATAAGGGAGTAAAAATTGGCCTTGCAGACCCCAAAGGTGCCGCTCTCTATTCCTTTTACAAAACTGGGGAACTTAGATCTGAAGGAAGTTCAATAACGGAAGGTATAGGGCAGGGTAGGATAACAGAAAATTTGCGTGATTTACGACCTGACTATGTGTTTCAAATAGGAGATGAGGAAGCTATACCGATAGTTTTTGATTTACTGGAAAACGAGGGGCTTTGCTTGGGAGGTTCCAGCGGAATCAACATTGCAGGGGCAATGCAGTTAGCAAGGGAATTAGGTCCAAATAGTACCATTGTAACTATTTTATGTGATTACGGTACGCGATATCAATCAAAGTTATATAACCCCACATTTTTGAAAAGTAAGGGTTTGCCTGTGCCGGAGTGGTTATTGGACAATCCAATTAATATGCCAAATGTATTCGAGGAATAATCCCAATGAAAAAAACTATATTAGCTTTCTTTTTCGTTTTTATATCCTTCAATTTAAGTTGGTCGCAGGAGGTCACAGATTACGAAAAGTGGGAACTAAATGCGCTAAGAGCGGAAACGGTAATCGAAACTGATCGTGCATCTATTGAGGCGTTAGAGAAACTGCGACTACAATTAGTCCAATGGCGTACTTCTTTTCAGCAGCTTCAAAATGAAAACCAGGACAGAATTGAAACTATCGAAACGCAAATCGAGTCACTAGGCCTAAAGCCGGAGAGTGGTAAAGATCCCCTTGAAGATCGTCGGGTTGCATTGGATAAGCAGTTAGCGAAGTTAAATGAGCCAATTGTTAGAGCTCAAGAAGCGTTCAATCGCGCCGATGGTATGATCAGTGAGATAGACACATTAATTTCGCAAAGGCAGGCCTCAGAGTTCTTACAATTAGGCCCAAGTATATTAAATCCGTTGCTATGGGGGTCAAGTCTCGGGGATGTGTTCAAGAGCTTTGCAACACTTTCAAAAGAGACTTCTGGGGTTTTGTCTTCAACCTACTTTCAAGATCAGTTTAGCGATAGATTAATATCCGTTCTACTAATATCAATTTTTTCTATTTTGCTATTTATTTACTCGGGGAGCATTTCCAATCAATTAAAAACAGCCACAAAAAGGTTTGAGAAAGTCATAGAGTTTTTATCGCTCTGTTTTAAATATTTACTACGTTATCTTGCCCTGTACTCTCTAATTAATTTAGCCCAGTCACTTAGTATTTTTGGCATTCGCGGCGACTTAATCGCTGATAACTTTTATCTCTGGATTGGTTATTTTATATTTGCATTTTGGTTAGTTGAAAGACTGCAGCGTTCTTGGCAGGTATCTGCTACAAATAACCTTAGTATTAAAAACCTTAGAAACTTTGCTATATTTAGTCCCTTATTATTGATGGCGCAGGACTTTGGTTCTGATTTGGCACGTTTGCAATTACTAGAACAACAGTCTTTTTCAGTCCTGACTAGTGCTATCACTGTCTTAGCTGGCATTTTGCTATGGCGGATTTCTGTGTTATTAAAATCAGTCATTTCCAGCACTGCAACTTTAAGCAGTTTGCAGTTAAAGCTTTTAGGTTTCCTTAGACGCATTTTACTAGGAGTAGCAGTGATTTCTCCATTGATCGCTGCAATAGGCTACGTGAATGCTGGGTCAGCAATAGCATTGCCAATGATTAAAACTCTAGGTCTGCTGGCTTTGATTGTAATTCTTCAGAGACTGACATTTGATGTGTATGCTGCGATTTTAAATAAATCAGAAGAAGAGGCGGATGCTCTAGCTCCTGTATTATTAGGCTTTATAATAACAATCTCTGTATTGCCATTTTTCGCAATAATCTGGGGTACCCGTGTTTCGAGCCTAACCGAGCTATGGATACAATTTCAAGATGGCATTAAGATTGGTGACAGTAGAATTTCGCCATTAGATTTTCTGACATTTATCCTGTTATTTACCATTGGGTATATGTTGACCCGTGTGGTGCAGTCTGCCCTTCGAGGAAGTATTTTACCAAAAACTAATCTTGATAGTGGTGCACAGAATGCTCTGGTCGCAGGTTTAGGTTATATTGGGATTTTTATAGCTGCATTGGTTTCAATCTCTAGCACTGGCTTGGATTTGTCCTCACTGGCAATAGTTGCAGGTGCACTATCTGTTGGCATCGGTTTTGGGCTGCAAAATATTGTTTCGAATTTTGTATCCGGTGTAATTCTTCTGATCGAGAGACCGATTAGCCAAGGCGATTGGATCGAGGTTAGTGGTAAAATGGGATATGTTCGTAATATTTCTGTTCGATCAACAAGAATAGAAACCTTTGATCGAACTGACGTGATAATCCCTAATGCTGACTTAGTTTCTGGCGTTGTTACTAATTGGACAAGAGGAAACACGATTGGACGTGTTATAATCCCTGTCGGCGTTGCATATGGCACTGATACCAAAAAGGTTGAGAAAATTTTGAGGGATATAATTTCTAAAAATGAGCATGTAGCCAAAGATCCGGCTCCTGGTGTTGTTTTTCAAGGTTTTGGGGCGGATAGTATGGATTTTGAAATTCGCGCAATTCTTTCTGACGTAAATTATATGCTTTCAGTTAAATCGGATGTTAATCACGAGATTGTGAAACGATTTAACAAAGAAGGAATAGAAATACCGTTTGCCCAAAGGGACGTTTGGATAAGAAATCCAGAGGTTTTAAAGGAGGTATAATTGACTATTCCGTTATACTTAAAAGATAGCTACTTAAAATCTTGTTCCGGCGAAGTGATCGAAATTGATGAAGATAAATCAATAGTTCTGAACCAAAGCATTTTTTATCCGACCTCAGGTGGTCAGCCTGGAGATAATGGTGTGTTGCTATGTGGTGACAATCGGTGTGAAATTATCTCAACTCGTAAAGGAGAAAACGGAAAAATAATTTTAGTACCTGCAAATCACGAATACGTGCCTAAGTTAGGTGATAATGTTGAACAGATTATTAATTGGGAAACCCGTTATAAACACATGCGAGTGCATTCAGCTCTGCACTTATTGTCGGTAGTTATTCCACTTCCAGTTACCGGGGGTTCAATAACTGATGAAAAGGGTAGATTAGATTTTAACATGCCGGATGCTTTATCAAATAAAGAAGATCTCGAAGTTCAGTTAAATGAATTGATAAGTGGGCAATATAAAATCACACAATCTTGGATTACCGATGAAGAATTATTAGCTCAACCTGGGTTAGTAAAAACTATGTCAGTTCAGCCCCCTATTGGTAGTGGAAAAGTAAGGCTTGTTAGGATCGGGTCCGATGCCAATCAGATTGATTTGCAGCCATGTGGTGGAACACATGTCGCAAATACTTCGGAAATTGGCTCAATGCGATTTGGTAAGATTGAAAAAAAAGGTAAACAAAATAGGCGTGTAAATATTCATTTCACTGATTAAAACTTGTTTCAATTTATACCTTTTATAATTTCAATAAAGTTCTATAACATCGTTCTTAAGGAGACGTGGCCGAGTGGTCGAAGGCGCACGCCTGGAAAGTGTGTAGGCGGGAGACCGTCTCGTGGGTTCGAATCCCACCGTCTCCGCCACTTAAACATAATTAATATAATGTAAACAATATGTTGTGGGTATTAATTAATATTCGCCCCCATATTCGCCCCCACAATATTGACTTATAACTGCTTTTATGGCACGTACGCTTGCAGTCTTGGATACGGCACGTCAAAGTGCGCTGGAAGCGCGTAGCATTACGTTGGAAGGATTCTAAGATGACGTTTCAACTTGCAGCTTGCGCAGAAATGCTGTGGCAGGAGAAACCTATTCATTGGCGCGCAGCACGCTTGAACGAAATGGGGTTTGGTGTCGGGCTTTGGAATTGGCCGGCGTGGGATCTGGGTGCCTTGGAAAAGACGGGTGCCAATTTCACCATCATGAATGGGTACCTGGTTGGTCGATTGGCAGATCATGAAGGTGCGGATATGCTTTTGCAATCGGCACGCGAAACCGCACAGATTGGCAAACGTTTGGGGGTGGATCGCCTGAATCTGCATGGAACGGGGTTGGGTGATTTTGGTCTGCCAATTCAACAACTGAACCATATCGCACCGGGGATGTGGTTAAAGGCGCGCGACACGCTGCACCGCATCTGTGATTTGGCAGAAGAGGAGGGGGTTCAATTTACCTTGGAAAACCTCAACCTTCGTGAACATCCGGGGTGTCCTTTTAACTCAACAACGGATGTTTTGAACCTTGTCAGCACTGTGGATCGACCCCAGTTGAAAATCAATTTGGATCTCTATCATACACAGATTGGCGAAGGGGATGTTATTCGTCACGCACAGGCTTGTTTGCCCTGGATTGGTGAGGTTCAAGTGGCCGATAATCCGGGACGCTGCGAACCTGGCACAGGTGAAATGAATTGGCCAATGATCGCGCGTGCATTGCATGAAATGGGCTATAACGGCCCAGTGGGAATGGAAGCTTTTGCACGTGATAAAGAAGAGGACGCGCTTGAGGCGTTTCGCGCGGCATTCACGCTTTGAGGCAGATGTAATCCACACAATCGGGACTTGCAGTTTTTTAAGCAGCGATCGAATGTGTCGCGCAAGTTTACCGCTAACATTTTAATTTGGGGCAACGCCCCACGGAACGGAGATAACGATATGTTGAAAATTGGTTTGCTGGGCGCGGGTCGCATTGCGGGGGTACATGCAACGGCGATTTCTGCGCATGCGGGCAGTACGCTGGTTGCGGTCTCAGACTATTTTCCAGAAAATGCACAAAAACTGGCTGCCGAATATGGTGCAGAGGCGCGCACAACAGATGAAATTATCGCAGATCCATCAATTGATGCGGTTTTGATTGCCACCTCAACCGATACGCATTCCGAGTTGATCGAGGCCGCGACAGCAGCGGGTAAAGCCGTTTTATGCGAAAAACCAGTGGATCTAAGCCTTGAGCGTGCACGCACCTGTTTGGCCAACTCGGCCCCAACAGGACAGCCTGTGATGATCGGCTTTAACCGTCGATTTGATCCTAATTTTGGCGCGATGAAGGCGGCCCTTGATGCAGGGGAAATTGGCAAGGCAGAGTTGTTGTCGATTACATCGTTTGATCCGGCACCGCCCCCGATTGCATATATAAAGGTATCAGGTGGATTGTTCCGCGATATGATGATCCATGATTTTGATATGGCGAACTTCATGATGGGTGAGGCGCCAGTATCCGTTATGGCGACCGCCAGCTGTATTGTTGAATCCGAAATCGGCGCGGCGGGTGATGTTGATACTGCGGTAGTCACGCTGACGTATGCTGATGGCCGCATTGCCGTTATCAAAAACTCACGCCGCGCAGTTTATGGCTATGATCAGCGGGTGGAACTGCTTGGGTCCAAGGGGTTGTTGCAGGCACAGAACATGCTTGAAAACACCGTTGTCAAATCAACGACCAACGGAGTGTCGGGCGCAAAGCCAACCTATTTCTTCCTTGAACGGTATATGCCTGCTTATGCAGCGGAATGGGGTGCATTTGTTGATGCGTTAACCAATGGTGCCGACATTCCAGTCACCTTGTCAGACGGCATTGATGCATTGGCCATGGCCGAGGCGGCAACGCAATCCGCCAAAACAGGAATGCCCGTGAAATTGGACAACGTTTAATGGCATCTTTGGACTTAATCACCATTGGTCGATCATCCGTTGATTTATATGGCGCGCAAATTGGTGGGCGCCTTGAGGATATGGGATCGTTTGACAAATACATTGGTGGCTCTCCCACGAATATCGCCTGTGGAACATCACGCCTTGGGTTGCGCAGCGCTGTGATTACGGGTGTTGGCGATGAACATATGGGGCGCTTTATCATTGAACAGCTTCAGCGCGAGAGCGTTGAAACATCAGGGGTCAAGATTGACCCTGATCGTCTGACGGCCTTGGTTTTGCTGTTGTCTCACCAAAAAAAGGAAATGCGACGCTCGATTTGTTTATAGTTCAATAACTAGCCTGCGGCCCACATGATACCGCGTTTTACGATTTCTGTAACTTCTGGAATTTTTAAATCTTCTAAACGATGACCTATTGAGCAATAAAAAATACGACCTTTGTCCCAGCGTCGCTTCCAGATTACTGGTACAACTGTACCCTCGATCCACCACAAGTGGTCGCCTGAAAAAGTTGTTGTTGCCAAAACTTCATTTGATGCATCAGTCAACATAAAATATTGTTCGGTAATCAATTCAAAGCTTTTGATGCCTTTTACTATGGGATCGTTGGGGCGGCAGATATTAACCTCGTATTTAACAAAATCATCTGATGGAATTGGATTATCCGGCCAGCCAGGCGGGTGTGCTACAAATTGGCCACCAATTAAAAAATGGTATGTTGGTCGATCACGAAAGGCGTCGCCCATATGTCCATGCCACCCAGCTAAGCCACAGCCGTCTGCGATTAGCTTTAATAATCCGTCTTCCTGCTTTTTTGTCATATTTCCAAATTCTGGTTTATGAGATGATCTTGCGCTGGACCAAATCGGTATAATGACGTCAGCGTCTGCCAGTCTTTCAGGGTGCTCCAATGGTTCTAATGTATCATAGATATCGACTTTAAAGTTCTCGTTGTATAATAAATTTGCGCACCAATCAGCAAAATCAGTAGGGTTATGGCCTTCCCAACCACCAACAAAAAAAATAGCCTTCACGTCAAACCCCTCTGTCAAAACAGATAAACTAAATAATTTGCTTATTTTTTCATCAATGGTTCAAAAGTGACATTTGGTTTATATGTTGATTAATGGTTAAATCTTTATTGAATACACCAACCGCCATCTATGTGTAGCATCTGACCAGTCATATAGTCACTATCATGACTAGCTAAAAACGCTGCAGTACCTTTAACATCATCTGGGTATGATACGCGCTTTATTACCAATTCATTATTGGTGATGTCCTCATAAGCCTGCCCCTCGCGCTCTTTGAAACCAATTTCAACAAGGTCTTTGTCAAGCTGTTCCCAAAGAGGTGTGACCACCACGCCGGGTGCATAACCGTTGACTGTAATGTTATGTTCAGCCAGGCCTACCGCACCGCAATGTGTTAAAGCTAAACAACCATACTTTGAAGTGCAATATACAGTGACGTCTATAAGAGGCTTTCGTGAGGCGATGCTCCCTACATTAATGAGTTTATAAACGTGTTCTTGTGGTCCTTGCTTTATCATTTGTCGAGCAGTTTCCTGCATGCCTAACCACATAGCTTTAGTGTTTACTGACATTATCATGTCCCAATTGTCTTCATCGATATCCATAAAAAAACGAGGTTTGTTTAAACCAGCGTTAAAAAGGCCTATGTTTATCATGCCAAATGCATCAACAGTTGCCGCAACCGCTTTAGCGTTGTCCTCACGCTTTGTTACGTCCATTTTTATTGTTATTGCTTTGCCATTGCCCTTTGAATTTATTCCGTCTGCCACCTTTTGAGCTAATTTTTCATCAATGTCGCCTAAACAAACATTAGCGCCTTGCTCTGCAAAATGTTCAGCATTGGTGGCGCCCATGCCACGTGCTGCACCCGTTATGAGTATATTTTTTCCAGCTAATCTTTGCGCGTCCATTGTTTTAAGCCTCCCAACTTTGATTTGACTATGCTTTATTCTACGAGTCGAAATGATCATCACCTGATCGCCATGGCCTGAAAATTTCTAATGTATCCAAAATGAATAAATTAAATCCATTTTGGACTAAATCGATGTTCGAATTTTTGGTATTTGGTTGTTGATTTAGTCAGTACTGCTGTTTTGGCGGTAATTATTTGGGAGGATTAAATGTCTTATTTTACAAAGTTAGCAGGTGTCGCTCTTGCTGGTGGGATTGCAATAAGCAGTATGGCCACTTCAGCATTCGCTGCTTCAATAATTTCTTTTAACGGTCCAGCTGGTGAAGCTTATATTGGAAAGTTCATAAAGGGAATAAAAAATACAGCTGAGCTCAAGGGCTTTGACATAAAGGTGTATGAAAACCAATTTAATCAAGCTGAGCAAGACCAGCAGGTTCAACAGGTTTTAGCAGCAGGTCAATTGCCGGACGTATTTATTTGGTGGCCGTCGGATGCTGTCGCAGGTTTAGGTTCGTTACGAGCTCTTGCTAAAACAGGTGTTCCGGTCTTAAAGATTAATCAATTACCTAATGAACAAGATAAACAGTATATTTTCGGTTATGCAGGTCCAGACGATCGGTTAAGAGCTCGAAATGCTGGTTATATGATGCGTGAAGCAGCGGCAGCGAAAAAAGCAGCGGGTGGAGCAGGTTTCAATGTTCTTGTACTGTCATACCCCCATTCTTATGGCGGTTATGGTCTGTCTATAAATGCTTTCAATGAAGCCATCGCTGGTTCAGATTTGAAAATCATCGGCGACGTAGATGAAGGTTTTGGGCAAGCTAATGGCTATAAAGGTGCGGCTAAAATGATTGCTGCTTTACAAGGGCAAAGCATTGATTTTGTTTATGGAATGGATGATGCTATTTTAACAGGCGGTATTAAGGCTTTGGAAGAAGCCGGCATGGTCATGGGCGAAGACGTGATTGCTGTTGGAACTGTCTGTAATGGTGACAAGCAGCTGATTGAAGAGGGTAAGCAGTTTGGTACAACACTTCAATCTCCCTTACATGAGGGACAGCTAGCAATCAAAATGGTTGAAGAGTATTTAAATACCGGTAAACTAGCAAACTATATAAATTTCACACCTAATCCATCGGTTACTAAAGATACTATTGAAACTACAGCTCTGCGTGGCTACGACGGAAAATTGTACACGATAGAGGAATTATGCTCCGGTGCTTGGGGAGGATAATCTAAAATTTGAGCTCTATCAAAGCATCTGGTAGAGCTCAAATATATATTTTATGATTATGTAATTATTTGCCTTAACACCGGTTCGAAAAAGCCGGTTTTAACTATAGCAATAAGTTGAGTGGATTTTGTTTTCATGACTGCGCTTTTGGAATTGACCAATATATCGCGTTCTTTTGGGGCCATAAAGGCACTTAAGTCGGTGGACTTTGAAATAAATAGTGGCGAAGTCATGGGCTTAGTTGGTGAAAATGGTGCAGGAAAATCGAGTCTGGTCAAAATAATTAGTGGTTTTGATGACGGTTATACAGGCTCTTTGCGTTTGAATGGAGTGGTGCAAAGATTTTCAAGTCCTTTGAAAGCTGAAAGGTCTGGCATAGCAATTGCTCAACAAGAATTAAGCTTGATACCTGCTATGACTGTAGCTGAAAATGTATTTATTTCAGGTGAAAAAGCTCCAATTTTTGCAACTAAATCAAGTCTTGCTCGAAAAGCTGCTCCTTTCTTAAGTGAGGTGGGATTGGAAGATGTTGACCCATTTCTTCCAGTTGAAAGACTATCAATTGGAGAGCAGCAACTTGTAGAGGTTGCCAGATTATTGGCACAGGAACCGCAAGTATTGATATTAGATGAGCCTACTGCAGCGCTTGGTGAGAGTGACTCAATTCGCATTTTAGGGATGGTTAGACGATTAGCAGAGCGTGGTAAGTCAATAATCTATGTAAGTCATCGAATGGACGAAATTTTCAAGATTTGCAATCGTATTACGGTTCTGAGAGATGGGCAAAGTCAGGAAGCGAAGGACGCCAAGCGATTAGATGTTTCATCGCTGGTAGAGTTAATGCTCGGCCGAGAACTGGCACATATGTTTCCGGCTCACCCAAAAATACCCCGGGGTGAAGCTCTTTTAGAAGTTCATAATGTTTGGCCCGATGGAACTCTTGAACCGTTTAACTTCTCCGTCTTTGCCGGTGAGATACTTGGCCTTGCAGGACAACTTGGATCTGGGTCTGGGGATATTTTAGCCGCTATCGCTGGGGCAAAAAGGTCTAGAGAGGGCCGCATCAAATATAAAGGGGAGAGTTTTTTACCAAAGTCTCCAAAACATGCAATTTCGAGAGGAATTGCCTATTGTTCTGATGATAGAAAGTTGGATGGCTTGTTCTTAGGGCGTCCAATTGTGGAAAATCTATCTGCACCAGCCTTGAGTGCTATTTCGAAAAGAGGTTTAATCAAACATGATAAAGAGCGAAGTCTAGCTCTATCAAATGCCAGTAAATTTACAATTGATACAAGCAGACTGGATAATGAGGCTGGCGTTTTGTCTGGTGGGAACCAACAAAAAGTGGCTTTGGGTAAATGGTTAGCAATTGAGCCAAATGTGATCCTTGTAAATGAGCCAACTAGGGGTGTTGATGTGGGGGCTCGTGCAGAAATATATGGAAAACTGCGTGAGTTGGCTAATGAAGGTGCAGCCGTTATTTTTGCTTCCACGGACATACAGGAGATAACGGGGCTGGCGGATCGGGTAATAAGTTTTTATCGAGGGATGCAAGTTGGTGAACTACAGTTGACAGAAATCAATCCAGCTAGCGTTTTAGAGCAGATTACGCATCCCTTTGGAGTTGATGATAAGCAACCGGAGCCCCATCACTGATGTCTAACATTTCTTCATACTTTAGTTCAAAGATTGACTCTTTGGCTGACAATTATTCAGCTTTAGTTCTGGGGCTTGTGGTGCTTTTCTTTGCTGTATTTATTTTTGGAATGGTAACTGCACCAAATTTTCTTACATATTTTAACTTGAAGACTATCGTTAGAGACGCTGCTTTGGTTGGAATAATGGCCATAGGTCTGACATTCGTAACTCTTTCTGGAAACTTCTTTCTACTGTCCTTAAAAGAAACTGCCGCTCTAGCTATTATAGCGTTTGCGACCTCAATGTCTGCCGGATATGGGTTTGAAATTTCTTTTCTTTTCACCATAGTAATCGCTATGCTTACCGGAAGCGCTCAAGGTGTACTAATTGGCCTGGGCGGAAATCCAATCGTGGTAACTCTTGGAGCTGCTGGTCTTCTTTATGGCCTGGGAGCATACTGGAGCGACAATCTGGTTGTTTCTTTTCGAAGACCTCATGGTGCAGAGTGGCTTGGGACTGGCTCCTTTTTGGGCCTTCCAAATATTACTATCGCGTTCATTCTGATTGCTATAGCTGCTGAGCTTACCCTAAGATTTACCAACTTTGGACGGCAGGTCTATCTTATCGGTGCAAATAGGGCAGCTGGTCGTGCAACTGGCCACGAAAATTTTGGTATGGCAATTAAGACATGTACCATAGCATCGGTTTGTGCTGCATTTGTAGCCATCGCATTTTCAGCTCAAGTTTCAAGTGCACAAGTAAACTATTTTTCATCAGAATTTGGCTCAAGCGGTGATATGACAATTATGGTCATTGCTACTGTTATGGTTGGGGGTAACTCAATTATGGGTGGGTACGGTTCGACCATCCGCTCAAGCCTTGGAGCTGTATTTATATCTTCAGTTGACAATATGATGGTGCTCCATGGATTTAATTCAGGTCCAAGGGTTCTTGCCGTCGGATTAATGATTGTATTTTCGATAATGGTATTCGCACTAGTGCGAAGAGGAAGTAGATCCCAGGAGTAGTACATAGTGATGGATAAAATTAAAAATTGGATAGTTAAAAAACCAGATTTGTCTTTTGCGATTTTATTAGCTATCTGCGTTTATTCTTATTTCGCGTTCACAAATGACTTTTTCGCAACACAGCGCACCGGCTATGCCATTATGGAGCGGTTTGCTGTTCTTGGGTTAGTTGGATTAGCATTAACTCTTTGCATAATAGCGGGGGAGATTGATCTATCAATTGGTTCCAACGCTGCTTTGGCGGCTGTTATTGTGGTTCGCTTTACGGATAGCCTAGGCGCGGTGACGGCGTTGCTTCTGGCAATATCTGTTTCCACTTTGATTGGTGCAATACAAGGGTACTTCATTGCATACCTCAGGGTGAGGGCAATTGTTTTAACTGTTGGTACTCTGATGCTTTTACGTGGTGTTGCGTTATTTGCGGCAGAGGAAAAAACAGTTATGCTTACTGACTTTAGGGTGCCAGATTTTATTTCTATGAAAGTTCTTACCTTCTTTTCACCTGCAAGTCTCTTGGTGATTGCCATGTTTATCGTTGTGGGTTTATTTATGTCGTTCACTCGATATGGTAGAGAAATCTATGCAATTGGTGGAGCTCGTAAAGAAGCAACAGCGGCAGGGATAGATATTAAAAGGCCGATGATTATTGTCTTCGCTATTTCGGGTCTTTGTGCAGGGCTGGGTGGATGTATAATCGGCTTAAGATCCGGAACGGCTCAGGCCTTAGGCCTACAATATCTTTTGTTGGCAGGGACAGTTGCCGCTTTTATTGGTGGTGTCTCCATATTAGGAGGTAAGGGGGGCGTTTTCGGTGCCGCTATCGGAACATTGACCGTGAACTTTTTGAACACTGGCTTGGTGTTTAACGTGACTCCTGCATTTATGATACAACTATATTTGGGCATATTACTGATGATAGTGATTATGTTCCAAACCGGTAGCCGCTTATTTGAGGACAGTCAAAGGCGTCGGCAGCTTTTATCAGATGTTGATTTAAGGCGATTAGATTTGCTTATCCGAAAACAAAAATATCAGAAGCCTCCCTAGAAATGTCCAATTTGGATAAATCCATTTTGGACATTTCGACCTTTATGCCATAATTTGAATTTACCAGTTTAGGGAAATATCATGGCAGGGAGCAACCTTCGCAGAATTACTTACCCCCGCTCAAGATCTCGGGGCGCTCCTGAGGGACCATACGAATCTGAGGGTTTTAGCACACGTCCAGGCGTTGCTAATGCTGAAATGGCAACTTTCCTCGATTTTTATGAAAAATTTGAGTTTGAAATGGAAAGTTCACTTACACTTAAGAGAGGTTATAGTGAAACCCGTATTCTCTCTAAACTTATAAGAGACCATTTATCGGGTAAAACTTCGACTACTTCATCGCTAATTGGTGCATCAGGCATGAGCTACGGTACCGCACTCAGGGCTATCAATTCTATTGAAAAAAAAGGCCTTATCGTTAAAAGGCCTAGAACGATGACGGGAAGATCTTTTTCCCTTCATCCTTCTGACAAGATTTTGGATGAATGGCAGGAGTTCTCAAGACGTACGCGGATTATACTGCAGAGTACTTTTGGAATAAATGATGATAATAAAAGAGCCAACTATTATTTTGGTTCCTCGTATTCTTCCGGGAAAGTGTTGCCGCCGCCATCTATTATGAACCCAAGTCTGGCACTTACTGGGGACTTGCGCTTGTTAGAGCATGCGGACCCAACTTTCATGGCCATGCAAGCGCTGAACGGACACTTTGAACGCATTTTTGGTATATCACTTAAAAGTCGGGCGCTATCAATTGATAGGTTGCGGGAGGAAATCTTGCTTAACGCCAATAGAGTAAGTTCTCGGTACGATATAGTGGCTTGTGATCTTCCTTGGTTTGGTGAAATGGCGAAGGCTGGTCATTTTCTACCCCTAAGTGAAATAATAAAAACTAGTAATTTTGATACCAGTGATTTTCATCCCCAAGCTTTAGCTAGTGCACGGTTTAAAGGTATACAATACGGTTTGCCGGTACAAACCACACCAGAATTGCTAGTCTATCGCCGGGATATTTTTTCAGAGTTGGGTTTAAAACCTCCCATAAATATTGTTGAAACTTTAGTGGCCGCCAAAAAATTACACTCTCCATTCGATGGCATGTCTGGAATAGCTTGGAATGCTGCTCGAGGAACTCCCTTAGGGCATTCATTTTTGTATGCAATGGCAGCATTTGGTCAACCTGTACTTAACTTAAATCGATTGAAAAATGGATTTGATGGAGAAAATGTTGAAGGTGAGAACTGTAGGCCTATGTTCGATACTGATATTGCAATGGAGGCTGCAGAATATCTCAAGGAACTATTAGATTTTTCTCCTCGGGGTATTCTAAATATGTCTTGGTTCGATAGAGCAGTTACTTACGCTAAAGGTGAGAGCGCAATGGCTTATTGTGCAACTTTACTAGCTCCACTCTTTGAGCTTGATAGTAAATCGGAAGCTTTTAACAAAACTGAATACTTGCCTCTTCCAAATGGTAGACACGGTTCCCCAATTGCACCGATAGGTGGGTATGCGTTAGCAATACCCTCAAACGTGGAGCCGAATAGGGTAGGGTCGATTTGGACGGCTCTCAAATCGTTTACGTCGCCTGAAACAATCAAATTATATATCGAAAATGGAAGTCTAGTTAGTCCTAGATTCAGTGTATGCCAAGATCCAGAAGTTCAAAATGTGTCGCCTCTCATTTCGATAGTTGATGAAATGGCGCGATCGGATACCCTGCAAATGTGGCCAAGGCCTCCCGTGCCTGAAATTACAGAGATAATCTCTATTATTGGTGAAGAAATGCATGATGCTCTCAGAGGGGATAAATCATTGCTCAATGCCTTGCAAATTTCCCAGTATCGTACTGATAAACTGATGCGCTCAAATGATCGTTATTAATTCAAAAACTTAACCAATAATAACATTTTTGGGCGGTTTTAATTGTTTCTTATGCACCTTTAATCAATCTTTTAGGTCAGAGGGCCTTATTTCAGGACTTTTTTTATTGATACAGACTAAACCAAATACCACTAAAAATGCAGCTAGAATAAAAGAAAAATCTAATGTTTCATTTAGTAATAGCCAACCAAAAAATATTGTAAAAATAGGACTTAAAAAAGAGAAACTGGCAACACTGGATGCTGGATAAACAGATACCAACCACAGCCAAAATAAAAAACCACCGGCAACAACAACTATGCTTTGAAAAAATAACCCCCAAAGGTGGAGCATTTGAAAATCTCGAACCAATTCTCCAAAAAACAGAGAGGCTATTATTAAAATTGGGCCAGAGACCAGTAGCATCCATACAAGTTGCATTTCTGGAGGCACTTCTTTGAATTTTGTGCCCTTTGCGAGATAGATGATCATTGCCCATAGAATTGCCGCCATTATGGCTAGAAAATCTCCGATAAGTTGCCAATTGTTAATAGAAAGCGGCTCCTGATTATCTGAGATGGCAAGCACCACACCTGCAAAAGCGAAAATTAATCCGAGGGCTTTGAAAAAATTTAGCTTTTCGTTTGGGAGAAAAAAATGACCTATAGCTGTAACCCAGATTGGCATGGAATAATAAAGTATTGAGTTACGTGTCACAGTTGTAAAATCCAGAGCCAAAAACAAAAATAGAAATTCTAAGGCAAAAACCACTCCGGCAAAGATCGATATAGCCACTGTATTCCTTGAAAAAAGCATCTTTTTATTCGTGATTTTAAAGTAAATTACTAAAAAAATGAAAGCTATCACGGATCGTAATCCTGCAAAAAAGACTGGATTGAGCCCGGTGTTAACAACTTTAATAACTACATGATTTATTCCCAATAATGCAGAAAGGGTTATCAAAGCTATCGTTCCGTAAAGATCAATGTGGTCTTTTTTTTCCAAATATTTATCTCTCTATTCGAGTTTCTATTTAGCTATGTTTCTACCAAAAACATGATCTTTAACAACTTACAATCTATTGATTATTTCTATTTTTCGCTACTACAAGCATAGTCTTATATCGATTAGTTAGCATGAAGCACTCCAGTAGTTGAGGATGCGTCTGGTCCATTTTATACCGTGGAGGCTCTGTTAGCTAAGTACACTTAAAATCAAGCTCCGTCCCACCGTCTTAGCATCCAGTACCACTGTTCTGGATTCGCCATGATCCGCACAGATAGACTGTTGTTAAAAACATGCGTCATGGTGATGCTGTCGGTGTGGAGGATTGGGGCTTCGAACTCCACGCGAAATGCGTTCCCATCATTAATTCGTGTGCCAAATGCAGGGATCATGGGTAGATCGTATTTAAGTGCAAGCTGGGCAGCTGAAAGAGATGTGAGAGCGTCATGCCCGAGAAACGGTATTCTTACACCTTCCGGATATTTTTCATCTAACAAGATTGAAATAATGCCTCCATCCCGCAGATGCCGCACTAGGGCCCTGGTTCCAACGTTGCCAGTTGCCAAAATCGGCTTCCCCCCTGCCTCAATACCAGCAAGAATGCGACGTGCGTAGTGTCGGTTCTTGTGTGGTCGATACACGGCTCCGCTTTCAAGCCCATGCATTTTGATCACGGCGCGAACAGCTTCCCACTGTCCAAAATGGCCAGAAACAATGATCGCTCCCTTACCAGCCGCTTGAGCCTCTTTCAGGGCAATAAGGCCAGGACCTGAGGCACTAAATTTATGGTATTGGGTTTGAAATTCAGCATCGTGATAAATCTCAAACAGTGTTCTTCCCATATGTCGCCCCATGTCTTGGCCCAGCTTAGCGCGCGCGCGCCGCTTCATATTAGGGAAAACCCGTTTGGCTTCGCGGTCAAATCGGCGCCTTGCAGGTGGAAACCAACGCATGACGTTTTTAAATGTTGTTCCCAATCCACGAGACCGAGAATCAAAGGAGCGCCATCGAACAGCCGTCAGCGCTGACCACAAAGGGAAGTAACGTGCATGATGCAAAACTGATTTCAACAATATGGGAATCATTGCTCTATATGACTGGATTCACCAGTAATACCAATCGAAAAGGTACTGTCAGACAAAACTACTTTAGACGGGCAGGGCTTTTTAGTCTCCTTTGTAGCTCCTGTCGGCCATTTATGGCCCGCTAAAGGCGCAAGCGGGGCTGGGTGTGGAGTTATATGCAAGGTACATTTTTTGTACTTTCTTCAGCTTAAATAAAGCTGAAAGTAGTATCATAAAAAAGGAGATTCTTATGTTGTTTAAAATTACTTACTCAATCCCTGTTGAAAACGTAAAAGCTTGCCAAGCACGTTTTATGACTGGTGAGGAAAAAATGGATGGATTAACAGTTACAGGAAGATGGCATGAAGTTGGAAAGAGCCAAGGCTTCTTGATCGCTGAGGCTGAAGATATGATTGCGGTAGGCAAATTCACCAACCAATGGAGTGACCTTTGCAACATGGATGTTACTCCGATTATGACTGATGAACAGGTTGGGCAAGTTCTTATGGCATAGTCATACTTTATGTATGAAGGTTACTATTCTACAAAAGCCGTAAGTGGTCGGGTGTGAACCTCTTTGGGGGAACTCAGGGGGAACATTTTACCATACTTTCAGTAGATTAAGGGGAGGGAGCAAAAACTAGCAGCGGTTAGGTTGCTAAGATACTGCTCTCGCATTTTTTCTGAAAAAAATATGATGCTAAAAATTTTTCTTTACGATGGTAAAGTAAAATAAAAGCATTTATTTAAAGTGCTGCAGATAGATTGCTTTTTCCAAAAATAATGGACTATATTCGAAAAACGGAGTTTCAAGTGTCATTACGGCGTATTATCAAAACCTTCGGGTTTAAGGATTTTGTACAAATGGGGGTTGCCGCAGCGACCTCGAGAAAGATGGCAAAGCCGGTAGTTCCTGCGAATGAAGCACTAAGGCGAGTTAAGGTGGCAGAGACTGGTATTATCGGTCAAGATCTTTCTAGCCAGTTTGAAATATTTGGGGAGATGGTTAAGCTAGTCACTGGTGCAGATTTCAGTATGGTCAATATTCTTGACGGTAAGAACCAGTTTACGATTGGTGGTTCTGGTATACCTGTCGATCCTTTAATGGCTATGCCTCAAAATATGTCGATTTGCCAATACGCCTTAACGTCCCCAGAACCATTTATCGTTGCCGACCTTTCAGATGATGAACGATTTGTGGGAAGTATGATGACCAAGCCGCCAATGAATGCCTCCGCATATGCTGGCTTTCCTCTGAATACAACAGAGGGTGTCGTTCTAGGTACCTTATGCGCATTTCATAAGCGTCCAATCCGATTAAACCCTGAGCAGGTGCGAATGATGCGCCAGCTTGCTAAGGCAACTACGGATCAAATACTTCTTCGAACTCAAAAAGCCAACCTATACGCATCGGAGATTGGGGCTTTGCTTGGACGGTTTGTCCGTTTTGCTCCGGATGGTGCGATTTCTGAGCTTATTGGATTCCTTGATTTCTGCGCTCATGGGGCTGCACTACCAGAGGTAATTACCGCCTTGGAGAAAGATGGAATAATTACACAAATTGATGGGAACTGGATGCTAACTCAAGATGGTGTCGACCTAAAAGCAGAATTAGGACTTGCTGAAGATGGCTATCGAGGCGCTCAAGTAAATGTCCCTTCCGTTGGTAGCCAACTGGAAGATCTACTTGAGAAAATGGAGTAGTTTGCAATGTACTCTTCACAACTGCAGTTGAAATTTAGTAACGTTTCTGAGGCCAAAATTGCTGCCCAAAGTTTGTGTGAACTTTTGAAAAGTCGCATATCTGTATTTGATTTTCATGGTTTGCAAGTGACCGTTGGGAAAGATGGTGATCTTTCGATTAGTGTCAGGTTTCAGGATGTTAAGGCCATGAATGATTTTGAAAAAGATATTCCAAAGGTTATAGAAGATATAAAACAAGCTTTTTTATTCAAATTTACAAAATTTACAGGCGTTTGCGTATTTTCTTTTGAGCGAGAAGCAATGTCTTCATCAATCTCAATTGATGCCAAGTCTTAGATAGTGTCATGAATGTGTCGCCTGCTTTGGTAGATTCAGGAAGTACTAGTTTAAAGTCATGCAACATAAGACGCTACACAAGTAGCAAATGATCCGATCCGAATAAACTCCAAACCTGTTCGGAAAGCTTTTCTAACTTAAAGATAAAAAACCAGTAAGCCCAGCACGGTCACAAACGATATTATCCCATAATATGTGCCACTTTGTCCAAAAAACTTTAGAAATAACTGGATCAATCTTTTTCCCAAGAAATACTTTGCATCATCAGAAATCAAATTATTAAGGCTCTGCGGTCCAAAGTCTGTTTCCATTGTTTGCCATGACGTCCGCCCAGTTAACCGTTTCCATGCCTTATAGTAGGCATAACCGATCCAAAAAAAGCCTGCCAATGTAAGGATAGGTTTGCCATCAACCCACATCAGATGCGTAATGTATCCATAAGCTCCACAAAGAATGATAATACCATATGCGCCATATTCAAATTTGTAAGATCGGAACAAAAACCCGCGTATATAAATTTGCAGCCAAAACAAACCAGCGACTACCACAAGAATGATCTGTGTAATGTGAAAACCATTTAATCCGTCTGACATCTAGTAAGCCTATATTTCTGCTTCTGCTACAAACGTAGCAAATGGCCTGATCCAAATAAACGTCTTTGTGAGTGAGTAATTTATTGTGAGTTGGTTGGAGGTTACCCGTCGAATAGTGGACTATGTGGACCATCCTGAGTTGCAGGGGGGCAAAACTCGAGGCCATTATATAGGCAAGTATCCAGCTCTCCCATTTTTCTTATTCAAGGTTCCGAGAAAAGAGTGTGAACTTTGTGAACATTGGATATTGAAAAACCGAATAAATAAAGAAATAGATTTTATCCCTGATCACTAATCCATCTTTTGGCTCTTCGGTAGCCTATTTCCATTCGATCAAGTACGGGCATGTTTCGCAACAAATATTTCCCCGTTATCTGTTTCAGCTATACCAAAAAGCCGAAGCATTTTATTTTTTTGCATTTCTTTCAACCATGAGTTTAAGTATTTCGCACCGAACCCTCCCTCATTAAACATTGTAACTACCAATCCGTCCCGAAGACAACGATCGATCAATTGCTCGTCAGCGCGTATTTTCTGTATAGCCGTCGATAATAAATCAATTAATTCTGGCCCTGTAGGGGTTGTATTTTGATCACTTGCCTCAAATCCGGGTTTAGTAGTTGGATGCTTTGTTCCGCGTAGTAATGGAACTTCTGCATCGTATATTTTTGCGAGCAGGCCTGGAAACGCAACAATAGTGTTTACCTCGCAGTCAAGCATCATTTCTCTTACATTATTCTCCTCGGCTGGAAGATCAGACTCCAAAAGATATGACTTAATGAATAATTGCCTATACTGAAATGTCGTGAACCGTGAACCCAACCACATCATGTATGGAAGTCCAAAGTCCATTATTGCTGGGCCGACCTGAACCAAATCATAATCAATCGCGGTTAGATCTCCGGTTTCAGGATTTCTTAAAACATTATCTGGTTTGAAATCGTTGTGTACCACCACTTGACGTTTGGCTGCATCTGAAACGGGATTAAAATCTTCGCATTCTACTATTTTTTTTAAAACTCCAGTTTTAATTTCTAATTCAAGAATTCTTTTTGATATATTAGGATCTGGATTTCCAACCCCGAGTACCGGCATACCTGTGTCATAACCAGACCACGGCAGGCACCAACAAGGAGCGTGAGGTGGTATAGGTCTTAGGATAGCTCCAAGATGTTCATCTCGATCAAGAAAAATTTCTTTTAACGGATCATACCAATATGTTGGAGCCGAATGGATCTTTGCTAAAAGTTTAGCAAGTTTTTCTGGTGGCGCAAATTCTGGATTAAAATGAAAAAAATCTTTCATAACTGAGGTACCTGCAGATAGCTCAATGTGAAAGTCTAACCCTTTAACAATGATTGCGGGCGCAACGCCATGTTCGCGCATTACTTTTGTTGCTGCAGTTACACGACTAATGGTGTTGGGATGGGAATTCATTATACTTTTCTGCTCTGCAACTTTTACTATACACCTTGGAGTTTTTTCTTGATTGCAAATGAACGTCTTTGCTCCGCTATTCCCAGAGACGTCTTTTACTGACAGCAAAGTTTTTCTACCATCGAGAGTTGAAATGACATCAGATGCAACCTTTGCTATATCCGCCAAAGATGCCCCCTTAAGTTTGACGTCAGAGTTTAATGTGGCAGGATTCATGATTTTATACCTCGATATTTTAGGTCTACTTGGTTGGGGTGCATGTACTGCTGGTGCGGCGGCTTGGGAAAACCTTTCAACTATAGCTTTCTATGCTTCCAGCTTTTATAACATGCCTAAAACAACTTACCAAGCAGTTAAGGTTAAAGTAGACCACGCTTGATATAAGTTTTCATGAGCCTAACCGTATCTAACACCAATCACAGACTAATCAACGCTTATGCTGCTAACTCGTCCAATACTTTGCCGTAACACTCGTTAAGTTTCGTTCTTATCTCTTGATCAGTTGCAAGATCAGCTAAGTCACCTTGAACTTTTCGGATAATATCTTCAACACCAGCTTCTTCCATATCCGACAATTACTAGAAACACTAACAGAGTTTGATGTGAGCGATTTTAATAATCATTAATAAACTTTGACTTATAACTCATGATCTAAAACGAAGGTTTCGTATCTGTTTTTCTTTAGAATTTCATCATCCCAATCAGCATCTTGAATTATTTTCATGCACGCCTCGTATGCTGCCTTGTCGTTAAATATCAAAATACCTTGATGAGAGAATTTTCCTTTTTCATCCACCCGAATGCCACGTTTGGTATCAGTTAGACCAGCTTTCTTAAGTTGAGGTAAGATATCTATCATTACTTTCTCATCGCGCTCCAAATGTTTGTTGAGATTTTCCATTGAAGTAAATGAATGATTAGCGCACCACATGTACTTAGCCATTACTGAATTCCCTGATTTTTGTTGCTACTCTCGTAGCAAATGATCCGATCCAAATAAACCTTTTAGTGAGTGAGCCGTGTCTTTGGCTAGTGATTGACATAATTAATTTTGCCTCTCACACTAAAGATAAGTAAGTCATAATGCGGACCAGTTATATTGGAGATTAGTTTATCGAAGCGTCTTACAAAAATAGCGAAAAACGGCCAACAATTCTAGAAATGGCAGAGGCCGACATCTTAGCTCGAATGCCACGTATGGATTGGGACCGACCACCATGGAATAGGTGGAGTTTTCAACATATCAGAAACTTTATGCCTACGGCACAAGTATGGCGTGGTAACGATCGGGCAAAGCCTTTACCGCGACAAGAAAAGGATCTCTTACAAATTAAATTTACTCGAGCGCATCAGGTATCAGAGACAATTAACACTTTTCTTAATGACAGTTACACAGACGCATTTCTGGTGATGGCTGACGGCTATATTATCCATGAGAGTTATCATAATGGAATGCGGGCTGAGACGCCACATTTGATGCAATCAGTGTCCAAATCAATTACTGCTACGGTTACTGGTATCATGATTGGTCGGGGAGAGCTTGACCCATCTGCCCTGGTCAAATCCTACATACCAGAGCTTTCAGAAACCGCATGGGCAGAGGCCACGCTTCAGCATGTTTTGGATATGACGACTGGCGTTCAGTATAGCGAAGAATATACACAGCTTGATTCTGATGTTGGTAAGACCGATGTTGCTTCGGGCTGGAGGCCTATCCCACCTAATTCTAGCCCTGATATTGATTGGCCGGCATCGGTTTGGGATCAGATATTATCATTGAAAACGTGTGAAGCGGATCATGGCAGCAGATTTTTATATCGGTCAATAGAAACAGATTTACTGGCACATATTATGATGCGCGTCTCTGGTTTGCCACTACATAAACTGATCAGCAAAGAATTATGGCAGCCAATGGGTGCCGAAGAAGATGGATATTTCACTGTTGATGCGCGTGGATACGGGCTAGCAAGCGGTGGGTTTAATGGCTGCTTGCGAGACTTTGGCCGCTTTGGTCAGCTCTATCTTGATGACGGTATATGCGATGGCAAACAGATTATTCCGCAAGACTGGATAATGGATGTGAGGCGTGGCGAGCATGGATTATGGTCTGAGGAAAGACGCAAATTATTGCCAAATGGCTGTTATCGAAATCAGTTCTGGATAGAGGATGAGACCAAAGAATCATTTATGTGTATAGGAGTGTTTGGCCAACTTATTTATATCGCACCAGCCTATAATATGGTGGTTGTTAAATTATCTACTTGGCCTGATTTTCTTGACGACGATTTAAAAGTTGACACACAACTCGCTATCCACGCGATTGCTGCTGAGCTAGGGAAACATGTTGACTGAAATTAAATACACAATGAAGATAAAGCATCTACTTGCTAAGATGGTATCAAAACTACGGAATAAAATTAACCTAAGCTAATAGTTTATAGCTTGTAGTTTTACATGCTACGAGTAACACCTCCATCATTACGAATGCTTTGACCAGTAATGTAACTGCTATCTTCTGTGAGTAGAAATGCTGCAGCTCTAGCTTGCTCTTCTGCACTCGCGAGACGTTTAAAGACAGACATATCTGCAAATTTTTGAGGTAAATCTAAACTGTCAGTGAACCCGGGCAATAAGCAGTTCATGCGTATATTATCTGCTCCATAACGATCTGAATAAAGCTTTGTAAATGATGATACACCTACGCGATAAACACTTGATGTCGGGAAGGTCAGGCTTGGTTCAAAAGCCGAAAATGTTGTAATATTTACGATAGAACCACCTCCCTGTGATTGCATTACTGGTGTCACCAATTTTGACATGCGTATCACTGGTAATAAAACCATTTCATTTGCCGTGATCCAGTCTTCATCTGAGATTTCTAGTAAGTCTCCTTTTGGAGGCCCACCAACATGAATTAATAGGCTATCAATACGTCCATATTTCTTCATGGTTGTATTGAATAGTACCTGCAAGTCTGTGGCATTCTCTGCTTTACCCCGAATAGCTATGCCCCCTAATTGATTAGCAAGTATTTCACAATTTTTTGATGGTGACATCAAAGCTAGGTCGTAATGTCGTTTGTTCATCTCTCTGGCAACAGCGGCACCCATTCCGCTACCGCCGCCAATAATTATACACACCTTATTTGTCATAATTGCTCCATAGTTTTTGTATATTTCTATTATGATACCTTTGTACCAAACGACCCGATTCAAATAAACGCCTTTGTGAGTGAGCAGCGGAAGTGTGAGTTGGGTGGGATTACCTGTGGACTATGTGGATCATCCTGAGAGGTATAGCTGTCAAAAGTCTAGGCAGTAAGATATGCAAATATTCTGCTCTCACATTTTTCTTGTTTAAGGTTCTGAGTAAAGGGTTTAAACTTTATTGAACGAACTGTAACACTTATTTAGAACATTTTGGATCGTATCTCTCTGGTCCAGGTGTGCGCCAATCTCACTTTATTAATGTAATAATTTCAATTGGTTGGGCGACTGCTAAATTTCGCAGATTGCTGGGTATAAACTGCGTGCACGTTAAGAAGCTCATGTCATAGAAGAGAAAATACAAATCACTGTGTCGATAAAAGCGAATAACCCACTGGATGATGGGTTATTCACAAGTCAGCAATGATTAATCAAGCTCGACTAAAAGCGAACCTTTCATTCCAGATGTTGGTGTCATACCAGAAGCCGCAGTTGCTAAACCTCTAATTGTATCAACGTTTGCTTCAAGCAATTCTTGGCTACTCCAGAGCGTCATGGTTCTAAGAGTATTTTCTCCAGTAACCGTGCAACGCGTATTTACTGCGCCATACTTCTGCATTTCAGTCCAATTTGCTTTAATGCCTTCAACTACATTATCTACGTTTCCGTCAAATTCCCAATCAGTAAAAGATACAAACATTTTTTTCTCCATATGGTTGTAATGTTATATCATTTATACTGGTGATATTTGTCAAAAGTTACTTTGCGGAAGGAGGTTAAATTTCCAAATGAATGCCTATACTGTATGACGAAGTTTATGCGCACTCGCCTGAGTTTCAAATGTCAAAAATATGATTGGTAGCTCATCACACATTATTGGATGAGGTTAAAAGCTTAGGGTGTCTAGACAGTATAAATAAATTGTTGTTAGTTAAATTCATAATACTAAATTGTATTATCGGTTTCGGAAAACATTTCTACTGACCAATGGGGGATTATGGGTAGTTGGAAGATTAAAAAAATGTCAGGGCATTGCGGTGCACGCCTTGAAGGGGTTTCTCTTGTAAATGCGTCAAAATCAGATCTAGAAGAAATGCAATCCGCTTTATTTGAGTATGGCGTTATAGTTTTACCGGATCAAAATTTAACTCCAGAAAATCATATAAATTTAGCTGAATTTTTTGGACCTATCGATGTTAATCGTTTTTTTACGCCTGTTGCTAGTCATCCAATGATTGCTGAAGTACGGACGTCTGCTGGGCAAAGTGCGGTTCTTGGTGGAACTTGGCACACAGATCATTCTTATGATGCTGCTCCTGCTATGTGTTCTATCTTAAGTGCCCAACAGCTTCCTCCCTATGGCGGTGATACTCATTTTGCTTCAATGACAGCTGCTTATGAGGCTTTATCACCAGGTTTAAAAAAGATATTAACTAGTTTACGAGCTTGGCATTCAGACAGCAGTTTTAGTGAGAGTAATGTAGGTTTAGAAAGTAATTTAGATGCATTCCGTAACCCCGTGTTGCATCCGGTGATTATAAAGCATCCTGTTACTAATGAACCTTGTGTTTATGTGAATGGTGACTTTACAACTCACTTTGAAAATTGGAGTAGGGAGGAGAGTTCTGCGCTGTTGTCGTATTTATATACATTTGTTACACAACCAATATTTACTGCGCGTGTGGTTTGGGAGCCGGGTATGGTTACTATTTGGGATAATAGATTAGTACAACATTACGCAACAGCTGACTACGCAGGAAACACACGACTTATGCATCGAATTACTGTTGAGGGAGTACCACTAGAAAGCGCGTATATTTAACTTTGGCAGTATTAAAGTAATTGTATGCCCACAAATGAAATTTAGTATTACATTGCTATAAACTAAGGAAATCAATCGAAACTATTTGATATGGTATTAATATTCTTGGTACAATTATTCTAAAATAAACTTATTTATAAATCTGTATTTCAAATTCTCAAAAGGAGCAGTAATGTCAGGACTTAGAGCAACCTCAGATCAAATTTGCAGCGTTATTCAATGTAACGTGAAAAGTAGCCCCGAAGAATTTAAGAATTGGGTGAAAAACCGTTCATCAAAATATGTGATGGAATTAAAAGAAGAAAAACTTATCAGTTATGAGTGGCATCTATCTGATGACGAAACAGAAGCAACCTTAGTTGAACTTCTGGTAGATAGTGACGGGTATATGCAAAGGATCAAAAACCATGTTGATAGTCCTCTTGCAGCTGAGGTTATGGAACTTGTCGAATTTAAGGGATGGCTCATTTTTGGAAATGCAAAACCAGATTTGGTTAAGGCACTTGAACCTTTTGGTGCTACATTCCAAAATTACCTATTTGGATTTAATCGCTCAATTTAAGTTTTGTATCATAAGACTCAACGCTTGCTGCAAATAAGCTGCCCCAAACAAGACCTTAGTGAGTGAAGTTGGGCATTGCGAGTTGTGGTGATATTAACTTTGGGCTGTTGGACCATGTGGACGATCCTGTAAGGTAGTAGTGGGGCAAACGCAGCAAACCTAATAATTAAAATAAACGCATTAATAACTGAAGGAGGTCTGCAATGTTTCTCGATGTTGGTTCGGCACGTCTATTTTTTGACATAATTGGGGAAAGTCTGGATGCTTCGACTTCGGATATGGCACTACGCCCAACATTGATTTTATTACACGGAGGTCCGGGCTATGATCATTCAACCTTGCGTCCATATTTTGATCGCTACAGCGATACACATCAATTAATTTATATTGACCATCGTGGCTGTGGACGTTCGACAGGCGCAAAGGAAACTTGGAATTTAGATCAATGGGCTGATGATATTGCTTTATTTTGTGGGACTTTAGGCATAAAATCGCCTGTAGTGTTTGGGCAATCTTTCGGTGGAATGGTTGCGATGCATTACGCAGCGCGCCATCCTGCAGGGATATCAAAACTTATACTATCCTCGACGGCCGCGCAGTTTCGTCTCGACGAGACCGTTAAAATGATGTGCAAACTTGGAGGAGAACACGCTGCAAAGATAGCACATCAGTTCTTTTCCAAACCATCCAAAGCCGCCTATAATAAGTATGGTGAGGTTTGCTTACCACTTTACAGCAATCCTAATGCAGCTGCGGCGGGTACTTTCCGTGATCGAGCTATCGAGCGTCCTGAGGTGGCACTCCATTTCTTTTCTGACGAAATGGCTCGGATGAATATGCTTGCCGAGATCGCTAACATTGCATGTCCGACACTAGTTATTGGAGGTACCATCGATCCTGTCACGCCTCCTATCTGTTCTCAAGCGATCGCTGACGCCATTGGTGAAAATGCACAGCTCGAGATGTTTCAAGGTTGTGGTCATGGGCCGCACAGAGATGACCCAGAAGGTGCTGAAAGAGTGATGCGTTCTTTCCTGGTTGATCACATCTAGCAATATAGTTTTGAGCCATGGGGCAAAAATCATTGGCATCCCAGGCCATTGCTTATTGTGTTGAAGTACACCTTTTACACTAGCAATAGATTTTTAGCGTTATAAGCATGTAGTATTAATAATTGAGAATAGACAAGAACGATATTCTATGCCTGTTAAATTAATTATGATTTATCATTAGTAAGAACACAAAAGGAGAAACTAGAATGAACGTATTTATGCACGGAACATGCGCCGCCGGATTTGATGTTTTGAAGGCAAAGATTGAAAAAGATATGGCAGGTCCGGCAGGCGAATGGGTTAGTGAATACCGTCTAGCTGACCTTGGCAATAATGAACTTATGTTTGCAGCAAATGTGACCGACTTTGATGCAATGGGTGCATTCATGAGCAACCCCGCAGAAGTACAGTGGGATAAAGATAATGGCGCTGTTTACAAAGTATACACACTCGAAGAAATGCAAGACTAAGTAACAAAATAAGGAGAAGATAATGTTCGCTACTTTTACAGATTGGTCGATGGACGTTCCGGAAGAGGGAGTAAAAACTGCCTCAGAAATTTGGCCTGAAATGCAAGCAGCGGGTGCGCTTAGCATGCGTATTGTCAAAACAGATGATACAGGCGCACGCAGCATGACTATGTGGCCTGATGAAGAAACTGCACACAGAGCAATTCATGCGATGAGAGCTAAAGGAGCTGCTAAGTCTGGTGGCGAAATCATAGGCAGTGCGATGGGAACGGTTCTAGCCGAATTCGATTAATTCTATAGAGTTTCTGTTCTTATTAGGTTATGTCCCAGCCTTCGTGTATTGTTTTTTAAGCCCGACATCCTCTGTCAAAAGTACTTGGCTATCTTTTCCAAGAAGAAGCAAACCATATGCTCCTGGTTCGTCTACACTTGAAGATGAATTTTCTCCATACAAGTCAAGTGGCATTTGATGGCATGGACTTTTTAGTATTGCGCATGGTTTACCGCCTGACGCACCCAAGATCGTCCGATGTACATGACCCGCAATAACCATGGAAACAGCTGGACTGGCACTTATGATATTGTTGAAATCGTTACTATTATTTAATCCAATATTATCCATACCAGGAAAACCCGTAACGAAAGGCGGATGATGCATAGCTACTATAACACTCTGGTCTCTTTTGTTTCTTAACTCAGCTTCAAGCCAACTTAAACGATTCTTACAAAGGTTGCCTCCATGATAAGGTTCAATTGTTGTGTCGTTAGTATCCATTAATATAACTGTATGATCACCAACAGTTACGCTGTGCTGAATAAATCCATTTTTATTAGTGGCCGCTTCTGGAAAAATATTTTTGAAATTTGCCCGAAGATCGTGGTTGCCGATAGTCATATGCAAGGGCCAAGGCATATCGATAGTAGTTCTTTTAAAAAGTTCGTATTGTTCCTCTGTCCCATCGTGTGTGAGGTCACCCATTAAGATTAGACCATCTGCATCTGGATGGTTTTTAGATGCATGGGCTAAGCAAAGGCGGAAGCGTTCAATTGGATCAAGGCCAATAATTGTTTTTCCTGGACTTGTAATGTGGAGATCAGTCATGAAGATAAGTTTATGTGTAAAATTTTTCATAAAGATACCTGATAGGCATAAGTTATTTTGTTAAAACCCTTTAATTCTTATTAGATATAGGGGCTAAATAATCTATTATTAAGTGGTTTCTTTATATAAGGATTTTAGGCACTACTAAATTCAAAGTTCATGCCTGGTTAGCAGTGCGCTGCTTTCTTATGAATCTAAATGATTGAATACAAATATAAGTATGAAGCCCTCCAGATACTAAAAGCACAAGTTTAGAGGCATCAGCCCAAAAACTTTGTGTTAAAAATTCACCATTAGTAACACTTCTGAAAATATCTAAACCGGCAACAAAAATAATGAGGCCAAAAATAACAGCAATATGCATAAATAAGGACTTTTTACTTTTAAACAGTGTGGCCGCAAAACCCGATAGGAATAATGGCAAGCCAAGAATGGAGGGGATAAATGACGTAAAGGACTGGCTCTGGCTGATAATGCTAACAAATACTCCAAATAGTATCAAAAGTAGCCCTATTATTAAGGTAGTGCTTTCAGCTTTTTGACCCAAGAATTTGAATTCATTATTTTCCATTACTTATGCCTTTTCTAAATATATTCAAATCTATGAGCCTAAGCTAGTTACTATAGTTTGAATTAAAAACAATATCATTTATTATTATTTTGAAATTCCCGAAAACATCACATTTATAGCCACACAGCCTACTTGTCACGAGCCAGATTACCCTTTATCGGAGAAAATTATTTCCGCCCATATAGAAGATGGTACAATAGAAACAGGGCGAATTGCAAAAGGTATTGATGATATTGAAGCCAACGATATCTTAGCTCTCAGGGACGCTCTTGAATAAGCAGACTTAGTAAAAACTAAGCATAAGGACAAAAAGTGAAAAAACGTAAAAGTCCATGTATCGATATATGTGATTTTTCAGGGCAGAATGGGTGGTGTTTGGGTTGTGGCCGTACCAGATCAGAATGTCAAAGTTGAAAAAAAATGAAGCCCTATGAAACAAATATTCTTGAGAAGGAACTAATTAAAAGAATGTCTAACCTAAGGAAAACTGTAAGATGATAGCGTTCTTCTTGTAAGGGCCTTTCACGAATCAATATTATGATAGTTTGTTTAGAATTTACCTTCACATTTGCACTTTTTGTGAATTGATTTGTGGATAAGGATAAAATCTTTGGGGATAAACCTGTGAGAAGTTTTTTTTTGTTTGGAACTCTGAAACTTTTGTCAGATACTATTTTCAACCTAGTTGGGGGGAACGTAATTCATTTTACTGCCACCATCGAAACAAAAGTTGGTAAGGACTTGAAAGTTTACTTTCATTTTCCGCTAAGGCTTTGGCAAATTAGGTAACTTAGGTTAACTGGTTTGCAGATTGTAGGGATACCTATATTGAGGTTTTGATATTCCCGATTGGTTTGCATAGGCGTCTCTAGATTTATCTAGAGGCGCCTATGTATTTTAGAATTTGATACACACCATGTAAGGTTACTGGTACGTTTCTAAAAATAACTGAGAAGAACAATAAATTTGATATGCAATTGCCTTAAGAGTCGGCACCTATTTTGATCCTCGGACCCCAAGTAGTTCCCAATACCATTAGTAGAATTACTAGAGTTAATAGTACTGAAGGTATATCTGCAAACATTGGTGGATCCATTAAGAAATCGCTACTTGTTGCTCCAGAATTTTGTAGCCAAGCTTGCCCTTGAATAGACAGCTCTACCCCAGATTCTTGTATTTCAGCTAACCTTGCAGCAGTGTTTGTATCAAATAGAACCCTCCATCCCGCGAGCTGAAGACTAAAAAAAGCAACAAAGATACCAAAAATAGAGGTTAATATCTTTGCTGCCATATTTCCACCTGACTCATTTGTTACTCTAGCTGCCCGTAGAGCTATGAATATTAATATAGCTAAAGCAACCATATACATTCCATTATTTATGTAACTTAGGCTGTTGAGTTCTAAAATTTCAAATTCGGTCATTTTGATTTCCTTATTTTATGATTTGGGAACGATATATGAAACTTCTGGTATTTTCTTTGACGAAATTACTAACTCTGGACCCGTCCAGCAGGTCACAGTTTTAATTTCACTTACGGCGCCTCCTAGGTACGCAGACATCACTAGGGCCATATAATCTGTTTGTTTCTCAAATTCGCTTATTATGACGACTTCATAATCTTGACCAATTAATCCATAGAAACCAAGAAACTTTCCGCCAGCACTTTCAACAGCCGCTTTTAAGCTGGCTGTTCTATCTTCGCCATTTCTCATCATACTCATGGCAACATCTTCTTTATAATTTACATACGTTATTCGAACCGTCATTTTAATTCTCCGATTTTTTTATATGCAACTAGTGAGAATAAAAACGAATATTTGAACAAGTACAGTAAGTGTACTTTTCTACATTCAAATTATTTAAAGAGTTTTTCCTATGCCATTTCAGTAAGTTTAATGGAAAAAAAATAAACTAGGGCTAATATGACGATAGCTCCACCTATAATTGTTAAAAGTTGGGGGCTTTCACTTATAAAAGCCCATACCCATAACGGTCCCAATATTGTTTCTATAAGCATAATAATACTGACGTTTGATGCAGGCGTCATTCTTGCCGCTCTAGATAGTAATACGAATGATACAGGAAGAATTATTAAACCTGTTATTGATATATAGAACAAACTATTTGAATTAATTTCGAAGGCACTTGGCCAAAAATAAAATGCTAAAAGTCCGCAAATTATTCCACCAGTTCCGAGGGCGAGGGGGAATGCTACATCTTTGTCTTTTCTAATAATAACGAAATTACAGGCTAAACTAAAAGCAACTACAAGGCCACATAGACCGCCAAGAGCTGTTGAGCGATTATATAAGTCATTTGAGTTAACATCACCAAGTGCCGATAGTCCTACGCCAAAAAATACCACAATTACGATGAGCCAAGTTTTAAAATCTACCACTTCCTTAAGTACTATGGCTCCCAAAATAATAGAAAATACCGGGACAGTTGCCACTGCAATTAGAACAATCGCTACAGGAGCCAAGAAAATACCATATGCAAAACAAAAAACATTTGCCATTTGAACTAAGATAAGGGCCAAGAAGCTTTTACGCCATATTTTTGGTTTCACCTCACTTCTAGGCCAAATAAATGGTAAAAGGCCTATTAAAAAGAAAATACTGCCTCCCTGAGTTGCCCGCCAAGCTACCATTTCCCCACCACTGAGCCCAGATAACCGCATAAATAGTGCATCAGGTGTTAAAATTAACGTACCCAAAAGCGCCAGAAATATCCCGGGATTCAATTTTCTATGTCCAATTCAGAAATATTTTATATTGATCGTAAAACTTTATAATTGGATACATCGTATTTTGGACTTATTCTAGCGCGTTATTGAACAATTTAATTTCTTAACTTAACCTACTCTCAAATATAAATAAAAACGAAAAAGAGTGTTCACTATGTCTGATGATATATCTGGTATTATTTTTAATGATGGTGAGACCTACGAGCGTTATATGGGTGTATGGTCTCGCAAAGTTGGTGCACAATTTATTGACTGGGTTAGGTTCCCAAACTCATTGGATTTCTTAGATGTCGGATGTGGAAATGGCGCTTTTTCAGTCCAGATTGATGAGCTATGTAGTCCATCGAGTATATCTGGAATTGATCCTTCACCTGCTCAAATTGAGTTTGCTCGTAGCCGAGAAATTAATGTTTCATCCAGTTTTGAAGTCGGCGACTCGATGGACTTACCTTATCAAAACGAAAAATTTGATGTTTCATTAATGGCATTAGTTATATTTTTCGTACCAGACCCTAAAAAAGGAGTAACAGAAATGGCAAGGGTCACAAAACCAGGTGGTATATTAGCAGCATACGCTTGGGACGTGATTTCTGGTGGTTTACCGATGGAGCCCATGCATAAAATCATGAGAGAGATGGGTATTAAGTATCCATTACCTCCTAGCATTGAGGCGTCACAAAAATCAGAAATGAAAAAGCTTTGGAAAAATATTGGAATGAAGGAAGTAGAAACCTCAACATTTCACGTAGAACGTTCGTTCAAAAGTTTTGAGGAGTATTGGGCTATTAGTTCACTAGGACCATCGGTCATCGGTGCTCTTAATGAATTAAGTTCTGAGGTTGTAGATGGTATTAAATTGAAACTTAATGAAACACTGGAACGAGATAAGGATAACAATATAGTTTCTCGTGCATTTGCTAACGCTGTAAAAGGTATAAAAGCAGGTGGGATTGCAGACAATTAAATTGCTTGAACTTAATCATCAGCTTTAATTCTGAGCATGTCTAAGCTTCTCTGTAACTGAAGTTTTGATATGTTTCTTGCAATTACGACAATACGAGATTGACGATCGTTCTTAGGCCATTTTTTCAATTGTACAGGAGGATCAAAAACGTGCTGGACTCCATGAAAGACAAACGGAGCGTCGATATTTTCTAAAAATACAATACCTTTTATTCGTAAAATATCTGAGCCTTTAGCTCCGATTAATGTATCCAACCAATTGTCAAAGGTTGTGTTGGAAATAGGAGCGTCCAAAATAATTGAGCAGGTTTCAATTTTACTATCGTGGTTAAACGCAGGTTTTGAGATAGTCTTTGCTGGCGTTAATCCACTAAGGTTATTTAATTCACTAAGTTTTGGTTCACTACCAGTAGTCCAACTAAGTACATCCTTATAGCTTGATTTTTGTCTTAGAGCATTCAGACCCCAGATTTTTTCTCGGACACCTTTCCCATTTATTGCGTCAATAATGTTTAAGGTTGGATTTATTTTTTCTAATCTATTTTTGAAATTCAGAATTTGTTGAGGTGAAGCGATATCTGTCTTACTCAGTATAATTAAGTCTGCCAGTGCTGCCTGAGATACAGACTCAAATTGTGAATCGAGTGTGTCCGCACCGTTTACCGCGTCTGCAACTGTTACTACACCGTCTAGGCGCGTGCTTTCGGCTAATACATTATCCAAAAGAAGTGTTTGCATTATTGGCCCAGGGTCGGCCAACCCTGTTGTTTCGATAACTATACGCTTAAAATTAATCTCATTTTGAAGATTTTTGCGAATCAGTTTTTCAATAGTTTTCGGCAAATCACCTCTAATAGAACAGCATAAGCATCCAGATTGCATCAAAACGATGTCATCTGAACTTTTTTCGATCAATTGGTGGTCTAGTCCTGTCTCGCCAAACTCATTTACAATTACAGCAACTCGCCCATACCTGTCGTCTGACAAAACAGAATTTAGCAAAGTAGTTTTCCCAGCACCAAGAAAACCGGTTAGTAGGGTTATTGGAATTTTGTCTTTTTTCAAATCATATCACTCATTTACATAAAAATTAAATAGTTTGCTAAATGGATTAACCCTCAGTGGTAAAAATAAATCAAAAAAACGTCCGAAGCATTCCTTTACTAGAAAGTATCCAAAGCTAAGCTATTTTGTAAAATAAAAACCTTTTAGGATCAAAAGCAAAAGGAGATCAATTGGACCTTACTAAACTTACTGCGCGAAATACAAGAAATAGGGCAAGACTAACACAAACTATAGACGGACCCGGAGGTGTATTTAATGAATAGGAAAATTGAAGTCCAGATAGTGCCGAAATCACCCCTATTACCGCTGTTATAATTACCATTTCCTCCGGTGTGCGTGAGATAGTTCGAGCTGCAGCAGCAGGTATGATCAATAATGCAGATATAAGTAGAAGACCGACAACCTTTATCGATACGGCCACCGTAACGGCTAACGCGATCGTAAGAAAAAATTTCTCCCTTCGAGGATTAATACCGTTAGAGTAAGCCAATTCCTCGTTTAAAGTTGAAATGAGCATTTTTGACCAGCGCCAAAACATAAGAAAAATCACTACTAAGAAACCTATAAAGATGGTAAATAAATCCATTCGCGTGACGGCCAGGATATCACCAAATAAATAAGACATTAAGTCTATACGAACTCCAGCTAGAAACGATGCGACGACCAATCCAAGGGAAAGGCCTCCGTGAGCAGTAACGCCCAGGAGCGTATCTGAAGCTAAATTCCGGCCAGAAAGTTGAGTGACTGTCAAAGCCATTAACAACGCTGCCACTAGTATGCCTGCAAATATGGGAACCTCTACCAATAAAGCTAAGGCAATTCCTAACATTGCAGCATGTGCGGTTGCTTCTCCAAAATATGCCATTCTACGCCAAACAACAAAACAACCCAATGGAGAAGCAATAAGGGCAACTCCAACACCCGCAATTGAAGCACGAACCATAAAGTCGTCTAGCATTAGAATTTAAACTTTCTCAAATTATTAAAAATGGTTATGGTCATGTTTGTGACGATACAGTGCCAAAGTTCCTTCGGTACCTGTGCCAAATAACCCATGATATTCTGGCATGTTTGCTACTGCCTCGGGTTCGCCCGAACAACAAATATGTCCATTTATGCAAATAACTTTATCAGATGCACTCATTACCACATGCAGTTCGTGGCTGATCATAAGTACAGCGCAACCTTTTTCATTACGTACAGACTCAATCTGTTTATAAAAAGCTGCGGACCCAGCTTGGTCCAACCCTTGGGAGGCCTCGTCCAATATCAATATATCAGGTGAACCCTGTAATGCGCGCGCCAAAAGGACCTTTTGAAATTGCCCACCTGATAGGTTCGACATTTGGTTTTGTAACAAATCAGGTACGCCAGCAGTACGTAATATCGACAGACACTCATTTTTGCTAATCTTGTGAGTTAAATTAAGAAATCGTTGAACAGTCATCGGAAGGGTCTGGTCTATGTTAATTCGCTGTGGAATGTAACCAATTCTGAGATTTTCCTTTAATGATACTGAGCCCTGAAAAGGGCTCACAGCGCCTATTATAGTTTTCACTAAGGAAGTCTTACCAGAGCCATTTGGGCCAACTATAGTTATAATTTCTCCCTCCTCAATACTGAGAGAAACATCACGTAAAACTATGTTAGATCCATATTTTACGCTAATATTATTAGTGGATAATAATTTCACGTTGGTTAATTGCTAGCACAGGAGCCGCACACACCTTCAGCCTCAATTATTGTTTGTTCTACTTCAAAACCCGTGTCCCTTAAGGAGTCTGATAACTCAGGGAGTATGGGCGAAGACGGTCCTTCGGAAACGCTATCACATTTTTTGCATATCATAAAAACAGGGGAATGATGCTCACCTGGCTTAGTGCATGCAACGAACGAATTTTGACTTCCTATCTTGTGCGCAAATCCATTTTCAACTAAAAAATCAAGTGCGCGATATGCAACTGGTGGTTGAGATTTGAACCCTGCATCTCTGAGTAGATCGAGAATACGATAAGCTCCAAGTCCACGCTTTTCTTCTAACAAAAGCTCAAGCACTTTACGCCGAACTGGAGTTAGCTTTAGCGAATTTTTTTTACAATATTCTTCAATATTTTTCATAAATAAATTTCTTTAAAAATTAAAGCTGATCTTGATCATATCATTCGCAGATAGATTTTTTACAGTCAACAGCCATTTCCTTATTGCAATGCATTGATATGCTCGCTAGAGACCATGTAATGTTATATTATATCATAGGAGATCAAATGTCTAGATTACTTACCACCGTTTCAGCAATTACCGTTATAGCGGGTACATACGTTAATGCCGATGTACCCAAAGTGATCGCAGATATTGCTCCAATACATTCTTTGGTGTCACGCGTTATGGACGGAGTTGGCGAACCCAAACTTATCGTCCCAAATGAAACTTCACCACATGATTATAGATTGAGACCAGCAGATGCTCAGGCAATTGAAGATGCCAACTTAGTATTTTGGATGGGTGAGGGCTTAACGCCCTGGATGGAGCGTGCTTTGGAAGCACTCAACAGCGACACTGATATAGTAGAATTTCTTGCCTTAGAGGAGTCAACTCGTCTTTCATTTAGAGAAGGTGCATTATTCGAAGCCCATGGTGACCATGACGACCATGATGACCATGATAAAGACCATGATGATCATGACGACCACGATGATCATGATGACCACGATGACCATGATGATCACGCTGGCCACGATCATGGTGAATTTGATCCCCATGCTTGGTTATCGACAAGTAATGCAAAAACCTGGGTTAATGTAATCGCGGCAAAATTATCATCAATCGATCCAAATAACGCCGGTACTTACTTTGCTAATGCAAGCGAGGCGAGAAACGAAATGGATGCTCTTGACGATGAAATTAACGCTATGTTGGCTCCTGTCCGAGGTGGTAAATTTATAGTGTTCCACGACGCTTATCAGTACTTTGAATCTGTTTATGATTTTCCAGCATCTGGAGCAATCTCTCTTGGAGACGCATCTGATCCAAGTGCTGCTCGTATTGCGGAGATTGCAGATAGAATAAAGAGAGAAAACATTGCTTGCGTTTTGTCTGAGCCACAGTTTAATGCTGGGCTAGTTAAAACTGTAATGGGGGGAACTGATGCAAATACGCAAGTCATTGATCCTCTTGGTTTTGGAATTGAACCTGGTTCGTCACTATATCCAAAACTTATACGAGCAATGGCGCAATCATTGGTAGATTGCTTGAAATAAAGTACCTGATGGCATTTCTCTTGTGCTGTTGTAAGTTGAATAGTCATGAACCGAAATTTGGGTAAGACATTACTCAAAAAGAAAACGGCGAAAGGCGATCGAATGAAAGAATTCGATCGCCTTCCTCCCCATTTACGTTGCTGGTTACGCAATGCTGATTTGCCGTGGAGCCCAACCTCCGTAAAGAGAGCTTACCTAAAGGCATTGAGAAATTCGGGAAACTGTAATATTGCTATAGCTGAACTTGATAAAATGCAGAGCAAAAAACTCAGCAAGGAGCGACTTTATGAGGGACGAGATAGTACTTGAGAGAATTTCAAGGCTCAAGGGACGCATTGTTTACGAAGAAAAGAAAGCTAAGAAATTAGGATTTCCTTCTCTTTATGAGTATATTGAAGATAAAATTAATAATGAAAACAATCCTGTAGCTTCTGAAAGTCAAGTGCTTAACAAAATCGCTAAACCCATGAAGAAAAACAAAAAAGCGAAATCAAGCACTTGCGGTTGTTGTTGATTAGCCTTTTTAATTTACATTTTTACCGTCCCATCAGATAAAACTCGTCATTTGGCCTCATTGAAGTGAAATTGGCTATGCGATTTGATAGCCCAAAAAAGGCGGTTATACTTGCTATGTCCCATATATCGTCTTCATCAAAGCCGTGAACTGATAAATTTTCAAAATCTTCATCTGAAATGGATTTTGAGTCATGTGATATTTTTAAGGCAAACGCTATCATAGCCTTTTGTCGGCTCGATATATCAGCTTTTGTATAATTTATGGCAACTTGATCTGCTATAAGTGGGTCTTTTGCACGTACTCGAAGGATTGCTCCATGAGCTATCACACAATACTGACAGCCGTTTTGGTTTGATGTCGCGACAATAACCATCTCTTTTTCTGCTTTAGTTAATCCACCTTTTCTTTCCATCACTGCATCATGATATGTCATAAATGCGCGAAATTCATCAGGGCGATAGCATAAGGTTAAAAAAACATTAGGAATAAAACCAATTTTTTCCTGGATAGCATAAATATATTTCTTAATATCTGATGGCAACTCATCTACATTAGGTATTGGAAACCGGCTTATTCGTTTGTCTTGCATTTTATCCTCCATTTGTAGACTCTCATATAAAAAAATGTGGCGGTCTTCTATTGCTAATTACAATTAAGGAAAACTCAAATGAAAATTGGTTTCATCGGAACAGGAAAAATTACTAATTCTTGTGTGCGCTCTTTAACGGGCAAAGGACATAGTATAATGATAACAGAGCGCAATATCGATATATCTAGCACCTTGTCAGAGCTCTTTGAGGACGTGGTAGTTGCCAATGCACAATCCGTCGTCGAAGAGTCAGATTTAGTTTGCCTCGCTTTGAGAGAAAACGTCACTGACGAGGTTCTCAGTTCTCTATCATTTAAGAAAAATCAGAGTATTATTTCTTTTATGCTTGGAGTTAATCTAAATCGACTTCTTAATCTTTGTACTCCAGCCTATGACATTGCGATCACAATCCCATTGCCCATGATAGAGCATGGTAACTGTCCATTACCAGTTTATCCCGCTAGTGAGAGCCTTAAAACAGTATTTGGTGATAAGAATTCAATAATCGACTTGCCCAGCGAGGATGCTTTAGTACCGTATTTTGCGGCAACAGCAATACTCTCTAGTTCATTGGCTCAATTGAACGTTGCCAAGAAATGGCTTGAGAACCATGTGGACACGCCGGAAGCAGCTGAAAAGTACCTTATAAGCCTAATGGCAGGTACTTACTCGAGTTTAAAAATTGATGGACAAGACCGTATCAATCAAGCTTTGGTTTCATTATCGTCAAAAGGCGGACTTAATGCTCAGTTGCGTAATCATATGAAGAAGGAGGGATGCGAGGATGCACTATATAATGGTTTCTTACAGTTAGGAGAAAGGCTTAATCTGAACTAACTCTCATTTTTTCTGAAATTATACTTTATATTTTCCCACTTATCAGTTGTAAAAATAAATAAGTACTCCAAGTCACAGTTCCCAGAATTTCTTATTCCATGAAATTCATTTTCTGGAATGTAAACTATGTCTCCTTTAGTGATAGCTTTTGCTATTTTATTATCCATCAATAAAAAGCCACTACCTTCGACTATAAAATAAATTTCTTGCGGCTCATGATTGTGTAGGGGTAGGTCCTCACCCTTTGGAATTTTGCCATATCCAACGCTTATTCCTTTACTCTCACATATTTTTCTATCTACTAAATGTTTCCATTGTGAGTTTGGATTAGCTCCGGATGCTACACGCTCTTTAGAAGAAGTTTCCCATTTGAAATCGCTCAGCGATTTTAAGAAAATGTCCATCTTTAGTATTCCCGTTTATTATAGTTAAATTCTATTAAATGAGGTTCTTGGAGTGACAGAAGAGAGTTAAAATTTCTAAACCCACAGTTGCGGCTAAAAATGCTGTCATACCAGAAATATCGTGAGGTGGAGAAACTGTGTTTATATCCGCTCCAACCAAATTTAAGCCAGCAAGATTCTGTAAAAACTCAAGTCCTTCTCGCGAAGTTGCACCACCCCAGGTCGGGGTACATACTCCCGGTGCACAAGATGGATCAAAAAAATCCATATCAAAACAGAGATATACCGACCTTCCTTTAAGTGTTTTAACTACTCTTTTTGCAGTATTATTCAAGCCAGTTTTGAATAATTCACTACCATTTATTAATCCATAACCCACTTCTCGAGTATGATTAAATACAGTGCTATCATTCGTTGGTCCCCGTGCTCCAATATGTAAAGACGATCCTACATCAATAAGAGACTCCTCAGCGGCCCGGGTGAATGTCGTAGCCACATTAAATCGTAAATATTCTTGGTTTCCGTCTCCCCGGTAGGTATCGGTATGAGCATCTATGTGAAGCACTACTAAGTCTGGGTGAATTTTACTTGCAGCTCTCAAGAGCGGTAGGGTGATGTTTCCATCTCCACCTAAGGCAAGAGGTATTGCTTTGGCGCCATATATCTGTGAGGCTGCATCTTCAATTTCCGCAAAACTTTCCTCGATTACGCTTGGTGTTGTGT